>Ga0257125_1003730_pt1 | contig 10464 bp, 12 predicted proteins | sample SI106_200metaG_FD_190183 | JGI IMG/M metagenome (GOLD analysis project Ga0257125, IMG submission 190183) | Marine microbial communities from Saanich Inlet, British Columbia, Canada - SI106_200 | ecosystem: Environmental > Aquatic > Marine > Inlet | place: Canada: British Columbia | collected...
AATCCCGTTCGGGGCATTAAACCTTTTTGAAGAACCACAGGAACATTTATATACTAGTTCTACTTGTAATATTTATATGAAAAATAATAAAGATAATGTAATTGATCCTCATGGAAATAAACAAAAATATCAAAATTGGAAAGATAAAGGTAAACCATTAGATACTTCTAAGAAAAATAGAGAACTTATATTGGAGTTTATTAATGATTTTGAACTTGGTATAAATGTCAATAAAAGTAGGGGTGGAAGAAGTGAAAATAGACTTAATAGTCTTAGGTCTAGAATGACTACTATATCTAACCTTTTTGAGAAAAAGTTTAATAAGAATTTAGATGAACTAAATGAACGTGATTGTTTAAACTTATTCAAAGATTTAAAAGAAAGCAAAATAACTAAACCAAATGGAAATAAATATGGTAGTATAAAAAGCTACTCTAATGTATTTGGTACTTTTTGGCATTGGTATCAAAAAAAATCATTAGTAAAGGATAATAAAGAAATATTGGATATTACAAGATATTTAAGTGTTGATGATGAAAAACCAAAATTTAACTATATAACATTAACAGATTTAAAAAAAATGGTTGATGAAGCTACTTTTAAATATAAAACTATGATGTGGTTTATGTTTGATACAGGTATTAGACCACCTTCTGAATTATGTAATGTGAAAGTTAGTGATATTAATTATGATGACAAAACAGGTAATTTTCATCTTCAAATAAGAGAGGAAACCTCAAAAACATTTGGAAGGAAAATTAAATTATTATTATGTGGTGATATTGTAAAGAGATATATAAAAAGGAATAAACTAAAGAAAGATGATTATTTATTTAAGATTTGTCCAAAGGTTGTAAACCAATATCTAAAAAGACTAGGAAAAATAGTGTTAAATATAGATAATCTAACTATGTATGATTTTAGGCATAGTTCTGCTTGTCATTGGCAACCAAAATATAAACAAGAAAGTGCTATGAAATATCGTTTTGGTTGGAAAAAAAGTAATATGATACATTATTACACTGAATTTTTAGGTATGAAAGATACAATAACTGAAGATGATTTGATTGATTCTGAGGATAAGAAACTGCTTGAGAAAGAACTTGAAAAGCAAAGGCAAGTTAATACTATTCTACAAGAACGTCTTTCTGCGACCGAAAAAACAATGGAAAAGAGATTTAAAGATATGGAAGATCAAATAACAAAACAAAGGATAAAAAGGTTTAAAGATGGTAATAAAGAAGAAGTATTAAAAGAATTAATAGGAATGATTGAGAAAAACCCAAAAAAGAAATTTGAAGATTTACTTAAGACTATTAGGGATTAATTTTAGTTTTTATTACTAAAACCTGATAATATCTTTATTATTTTATCAATAAATATATGATCCATATTTGATTCTTCTATTAAAAGTAATATTTCTATAAACTCATTAAATAAGGTGGTGTTCTTTACTTCTTCTGTTATAAAACCATCATAAGGTGATGTATTTCTAATCTTTTCAAATAATTCTTCTAATGTGTTAATTTCAGATACTTTTATCAATTCTTTAAAAAATTTAATTAAATATGGATTTGTGTAATAAGATTTCTTAATATTTAATTTACTATTTTTTGATTTAAGATAATTAAAAAATTCTTCAATAATTTTGTTTATATTAACAGAAAAAATTGTTTTATTTGATATTTGTATTTTTCTAGGTTTGTTTAAATATTTCTTCTTTGATAATTCAGTGAGTTTCTTATGAATATATGCTCTATCCATATTTATTGATCTACTTAAATTTGTGGGGTAATTATCTTCTTCATTATTTGAAATTATTTGTTTTAATATTTTTAATACTATAATGTCCTTATTTGTTTCTTTTCTTGCTGGCATGTGATTCATAGGACACAACCACTTATTAAATCTTTCGGAATGGTTGTAGTTTATAAATGTATATACTCTACAAGCGAAATGTTTATATATGATTGTTGTTTATAGGGCTATATAAACAACAAGGTGGTAAAATGAGAGATAAATATATTATGTCCAGATTAGATAAAAAAGAATTTGATTTAATAAATAAAGCAGCCGATAAATATGGTGCTTCTTTAAGTTCTTTTCTTAGGATTGGTGGATTAACTAAAGCAAGAGAGATATTAAAAAATGAATAAATTTAGTGATGAAGAAAAAGCAGTAGTAAAAGAAATGATTGAAGAATTGTTAGTTAGAAATCCAGAGTATAGGGGAGTTTATGAGCAAGTAGTAGAAGAACAAAAACATAAATTAAATGTAAAAAACCAGCTTGTTGAACAGGCTTATTCTGAGGGGATTTAACAATGTTTGATGAAGATAAGTATAATAAACTTAAAAAAAGAAAGTTTACCTTTGACTTACCTAAAGGATTAGCTAGATTAAGACTTTTGAGGGAGTTAAGGGGGATTACTCATAAAGAATTGGGATCTAAATTTGGATATACTAAAAATTATATCGTTATGATTTTAAATGGTAAAACAAACCCACCCAATCATCTAAAGCATAAAATTTGTGATTTTTTTAAAGTTGATCCTTTATTGATTTGGGAAGAAGAAGCAAAACTAAAGATTGAATGTGAAAGGATAGAGAATGAAGTAAGAATGATTTTATCTGCAAAAGCAGAAAAGAGGGGTTTTAGTGAAAATGGAGAAAAATAATGAAAATACTAATGTTATAAATGCATTGAACTTAGTGAACTCATTGAACTCAAACTTATTTGGCTCTTATATATATAAAGACAAAGACCTTGTTTCTCAGTTCAGTCAGTTCAATTTTGAGTTCAATCACTTCAATCAGTTCAGTCAGTTCAGTCAGTTCAGTCAGTTCAGTCATATAATTAAACTTAAAAAACTATATGAAGATAAAAAAGAAAATGAATTAATGTTTTATTTATTACAAAACCAATATAATAATACACAACTAACAGAATTGATTTATGGAGATAAAGAGAAAAAAAATAATACCTCAATGCTTATTTCTTCTAATCAATTAGTTGAAAGGGAGTATATTAAAGTAATCAAATCTAATAAATATAAAATTTATTCTATCACTTTTAAGGGTGGAATATATTTACTAGAAATTCTTGCTGTATGGGTACAGAAAAAACTTGATGAAATGGCTTTACTTGAAGCACAAAAACAAAAGTTAGAAAATTCAAATCAAGTGATTGAAAGGTGGCAAGAGTTCTTTGAAACTTATTATAAAAATGAAATTAATGATTTAATTAAAACAACTGGTTATAAAAGACTCATTATTAATTTTAATGATTTAAGTTCTTTTAATTTAGAGTTAGCTGAAAAATTACTTGATAATCCTACAGAAACTTTAGAAGAAGGGGAAATAGCAATTAAAACAAATAATGATGATGTAATTATTAAATTAGGTGTTGATGAATTACCTAAATTAAATAAGTTAGATATTAATGAAATCAGATCAGAACATTTGAATAAAATTTATGAATTTGAAGGTATTGTTTCATTAAAATCCCCAGTAAGACCACAAGTTACTTCTGCAAGATTTGAATGCCCTAGTTGTGGTAATATTCTCCCAATCTTACAAATTGATAATAAATTTAAAGAGCCTTTAAATTGTGGATGTGGAAGAAAAGGTAAGTTTAAACTATTGAGTAAAGAACTGGTTGATGCTCAAGGTTTAGTTTTAGATGAAAACCCAGCATTCTTAAAAAGTGGGCAACAACCACAATCAATCAATGTGTTTCTTTCTAATGATTTATGCAATTCTAAATTTAATGATGCAACAGGATTAGGGCATGAAGTTAAAATTGTTTGTATTGTTAAAGAAGTTCCAATATTTTTAAGAACAGGTAGGCAAAGTACTAAATTTGATCTTATGTTAGAAGCCCTTTATTTAAAACCATTAAACCAAAACTTACTAAATTATAATCTTACTAAAGAAGAAATAGTTGAAATTCAAACAATCTCAAAAGATAAAGATCTTCTAAATAAATTAATAAATGATTTTGCAATAGGTATTCATGGACATAAAGAAATTAAGAAAGCAATTCTTTTACAAAGTGTTGGGGGTGTGCGAGTTGATAATAAAGCTGGTGGTAAAAACTTTCGTGATAACATACATATTTTAATAGTTGGAGATCCATCAACTGGAAAATCAGAATTAGGGAGAGAAGCTTCAGATATACTTCCTAAAGTCAGGTGGGCATCTGGAACAGGTGTAAGTTCTGCAGGATTAACAATTTCTGCTATTAGAGATAAATTAACTGGTAAATGGAGTCCTCATGCAGGTGCAATGGTATTAGCTAATGATGGGCTTTTAATAATTGATGAGATGGATAAAATTTTACCTGATATTATTAATTCATTACATACAGGTATGGAACAACAGATGGTAACTTTAGATAAAGCTGGAATTCATGCTAAGTTTCCAACTAAAACCTCAATTCTTGCTTTTGCAAATCCTAAAGAGAGTAGGTTTGATCCTTACAAATCAATATCAAAACAAATAACTTTTATTCCTACTTTGTTAAGTCGTTTTGATTTAATTTTTGTTGTTCGTGATATTCAGAATAAAGAAAATGATGAAGCATTAGCATCACATATTTTAGACCATTGTGTTTATCAAGATGAAAGTGAAAATTTAATTTCTAATGATTTATTAAAAAAATATCTTCTTTATGTAAAATCTAATATTCAACCAAAAGTTTCAAGATTAGTTATGGATAAAATTAAAGAGGTTTATGTTTCATTAAGATCTACAAAGAATGAAGATGATCCTATACCGATTGCCCCTAGACAACTTGAAGGTTTAATACGATTAGTTCAAGCATCTGCAAAATTACATTTACGAGAAGAAACAATTTTAGAAGATTTTAATATTGCTTATGATTTATTTTTGTTTTCATTAAAACAAGTTGGCATTGATCCAGAAACTGGTAAGATAGATGTTGATAGGATAATTGGTGGCACAACTGCTTCAGAAAGAAATAAAAAGAAAATTATTCTTGAAAATCTTGATAAACTATTAGCTAAATCAAACACCCAATTTATTGGTATTGAAGATTTGAAAAGAAAATGTAATTTTGATAAAGATGAGGTTTTTGAGGAATGTTTTGTTTCTTTAAAGAGAAGTGGAGATGTTCATGAGCCAAAAAAGGGTATGGTGGGAGTAATATGATAATCCAAAAATTAAAAAGAACTTGTCAAAAATGTAAATCTGTTTTGATAATAGATAGACCTGATGGTTGTTTGGAGATTAAGTGTAAAGAATATGGATTAAGAAAATGGGGGAGATAAAATGAAATGTAAAGAATGTAAATCAGATAAAACAGAGTTGGCAGATACAATTAAGAAAGAAACTATTTCAATGGATGGTATTCCAATGGGTTATAAAATATTTGATATTTGGAGATGTTTTGATTGTGGTAGTTTATGGCATAATAAATATTTCTTTGATTGTGATGGGGATGAATAAATGGAATTTGAAAAGGATAGTAAAGATAGTGTGAAAACACCAAAGTTTGATAATAGTGTTGCTTATTTAACAACCATAGATATTTTAATTAATAGGGCTTATACATTTTCTTTAAATCAAGATTTGGTTAATTGGAAAAACACACTATGTTTATTATTTATTGAATTAGAACCTAGAATGAGTCCCGATATGGTTAAAACTGCTGAGAATCTTCAAAAATCAATAGATGTTGTTTTTATGAATAAAACCAAAAAGAACTTTATTCATACAGGAAATCCAACAAATTCAATTTTTAAGTTTCATAGACATTTGAATATTTCTGCACATAAACTAGGTTTAAGAATGAGTGATAAAGAAAATAAATATGATGCAGCTGATATGTAAAGGTGGTGTAAAATGAATGATGATATAACATGGGAAGAAAGAACAAGAAATATTATGATTAGTTCTAAAAATTATACAGATAGTTTTAAAGAGTGGTTACTAAGTAAAGAACATTTAGGTGGAAATTATTTTGATTCTATGTTATATCGTAGATGCAATCATATACAACATAAAATTAATAATAATGATAGGGATCATTTTATAGTTGTTTCTGGAAAAGAAGGACTAGGTAAATCTACATTGGCTTTACAAATAGCATCATTTTTAGATCCATCTTTTAATTTATCAAGAGTTTGTTTTAAGATGTATGATTTTGTTAATGCTTTAAGAACTGCAAAAACAGGACAAACATTTATTTTAGATGAGGGTAATATGTTTTTATTTAGTAGGGAAAGTATGGGGGAAGGTAATAGGTTAATGTTAAAACTATTTGCTTTGTTAAGACAAAAGAATTTATGTATAATTATATGTGTTCCTAATTTTTGGACATTAGATAGTTATGTTAGGGATCATAGAGTTGATACTTTAATGTGGGTACATACAAAAGCAAAATATAATTGTTATACTGGAAAAGCAATTAAGATAATTAGTAAGGAAGGACATAAGTTTAAACGTATTAGTGGGATTAGAGTTCCAGTAAATACGTTTTGGAGTGGTTATTTCAATAAAGGAATACCAACATTAAATGATATTAATCATGAATCATATAAAGAACATAAAGGTGAACACTTTGATGAGTTCTTAGAAGATATAGTAACAATAGTAGAAGAAAGAGAGAAGAAGAATACTTATATTTCATTAAGAGAAGCAAAACAAATAGTTCCATTGCATAGAGATACAATTATCAAATTAATCAAGGATAAAAAGATTGAAGGGAAGCAAGTTGGGGGTAAATGGTTTGTATTGCGTAAAAACCTCTTAGAAAATGGGGATATTCGGTGATTTTGCTAACATGTACTACTACTCTAGGTAAAGAAGGGTGGAGAACATGGACTCTCTAAACAAATAGAAGGAAGGTGAAACAAATGAAAACAAAGAAACAAATGAAAGGAAAGAAATGGGTTAGCATAGATGCATCCTATAATGATTTAGTTGGTTGTAAGTATTGCCCAGCTTGTGGAAAGACTAATAATAGTGTGGGGTTGTTCTGTGGTGATAAATGTAAAGCACAATTCATTGCCAAGAATGAAGGGATCTAAAATGACAGGGCTAGTTATATTAGTTAGTGCAATTGTTATGATTATGGGTTTGTTTATTTTCAGTTATATCTATAAAAAAAATAGTGTGTTGTAAAGATGAGTAAAGATAAATTAATTGCTGTAAGAGTGGATAGTAAACTATTAGATAGTTTGAAGAAAACCTTAGGAGTAGATGAAAGTAAGACCATTAGGGCATGTATGAATTGTACAGATTTTGTTATACAGAGGCTTTTTGGTGGTGAAGTTACCTATATTTTCAAGCGTGATAAGAAAGATGAAAAGGAAGATCTTTACTCTAAGCTATGAATTTTGCTTAAGTTTGTTATACAAAATAAACTAATTTGTTATACAAAAGCCATCTAATGCCTTATTATTTTTGTTTAAGCCAACTTAAGTAATTCTGGGCTTCTTAAAATGATTATATCTTATAATACTACTATAGTGATGCTATGTTATAACCATAGTTATAACATTGGTTATAACATTTTGACGACGACAAAAGCTTTATATATTAGTTAATTTTAATACTTTAATATATGGGTGGCACTTCATGATTCCTTTAAAGAAAGATAGACCAGTTAAATTTAAAATTAGAGATAAAGTTCCTAGTCCTAAACAACTTATGATGTTTCTAAGGTATGGTATTGCCCCACAAGAGCATAAATTTAGAGTTATGCTTTTATGTATGTTAGGATTTAGGTGTAGGGTAGGGGAAGTTTGCCACCTTAATATAAGTGATTGTGTTGATCCTAAAAATAATAAGTTTAGAAGATGGTATATGATTATTCAAAAAAAGAAAGATAATGTTATAGAAGAAAAAACTTTGCCTGAATCTATTGCTGCAATTCTTAGATTGTGGATATTTGAAAACAAAGAAAGGATTAAAGATAAGGGTGGATATATATTTCCAAGTACAAACACTAGATCAAAAATGACAACACCCCCACAAGTACAAAGATGGTTTTGTAAAAAAAGAATACAATTATTTATGGATGATCCTAAAATGTGGGGATTTATGGTTAAGGAAATAGGCTTTACTATAGTAAAAAAAAGATATAATATAAACAAAAAAACATATGATTATGATGTAAAATTTCCTAGATATATGATGAGTTCGCACACAATGAAAAGGTTTGCTGGAACTATGCTTTATGATCTTACTAAAGATCCAATGTTTGTTAAAGATATGTTAAGCCATGAGGATTTAAGAGTTACTGAAAAACATTATATAACTCAGTCAGAATTTTTAAATAAAGAAGAATTAGAAATAAATAAAGCTTTTGACATGGGTTTCTATGAGCAACTAACTGAGAGTTTAGATATAACTATTCCAGCAGTTTGGGAGAAAAATAAACAATATGATTAATTTTCTCTATGATTAAATAGATATATTTAAAAATAGTAAATAAAATATGTTTTTAAACTAATAAGTTATAAGATAAGATATGGTAAGTTATGGGGGATCACATCATAAAAAAGTAAGTGTTACTTATAAATCAGGGGCTAAAAAAGGATCTTCTAATTATGGGAAAAAATCAGGGGCTGCTTCTGGGAGTGGTGGATCATCAAATCCAACAACAACTAAATCTCAAACACCAACTAAAATAGATCATGGTGGTTTTATTGTTAATCAAAATGGAAAAAAAATTGCTTTTAAGTTTAAGGCAGATGGTGGTATTGAAAAGGTAGGGGTAGTAGGTGGATCAGGATCAACAACAACAGAAGTATATTCAGGCACTCCAACAGATCAACAACTAGCCCAAGCTAAATCTCAAGTTACAACAAAGGCAATAGTTGAACAACAAACAACACAACCTAAAACAAATATGGCTTCTATATTTGGAACTCAATTACCTTCTGATAAATTTAATGCAAGACAATCAATGCATGATAATAGTTATTTAAGGAAAGAACAAACAAGAGAAAAAGGTACATTAGAAAGAAGAAGGGAAGCAATAGTTGATTATTATACTAGGTTTAAGAGTGGTGAAAAGAAATTGGCAAGAGTAACAACTGAAAAGGTTGGATTTTTACAACCATCTATAAATGTTGCTAAAAAGAAAGCTGGTGCAACTGCTGATGCAGAAACATATTCTAAAGTTGGAAAAGAATTAAAAAAACAAGGAAAAACAATAGAATCACAAACATATATGTTAAAATCAAAGGGTGCTAAAGTTAGGGAGTTTAGTTATGGTTTTATTCAGAGTGCTAAGAACACAATTAGAGAGAAACCAGCAACATTACTAATAGAAGGCATTGCTGGTTTTGGTTTTGGTGGTTTAGGACAAGTTGCAAAGAAAAGTAGAGCAGCATATAAAGTATATAAATATGGATCATATGGTGTTGCTGGTGTTGGTGTAATTGGTGTTGGAACAAAAGTTGCATCTACACCAAGAGAAGATAGAGGGAATGTAGTTGGTGAAGTTACTCCACATGTTGTGGCTTTTGGTGGTGGTGGTTATTTAGGTGCTAAAGCTTATACTTCAACTTCTAATACAAAAGTAACTGGAAAAGGATCTCAATTTTCCCCAGATGTTAAAAAATACCAATTTAAGGGAGAGGTTAAAGGACAATCATTTAAATCTAAGGCATGGGAAACTCCAGATGCAACTTATGAAAAAGCAAGTTTTGGGGGGGAAACAAGATTTAAGAAAACAGCAATAGAAGGCATAACTGAATATACTATAAAAAATAATAAAGTAGTAAGTAAAACATATACACCTAATACAAAAATATATACTCCTAAAACACCACAAGGAAAAACAACAACATTTAAATCAAAGCCAGAAACAAGATTATCTTATGATCCTAAAAAACATGTTTCAACTTTTGAAGTTGCAGAATTTCAAACACAATCACAAGTTACTAGTAAACCTACATCAACAAGATTTAGAAAAAAATTAGAAACTACTTCTACTTCTAAATCAGTTTTAGGTAAAACAACAACAAAAGCAAAATCACAATTTGAGGAAGCACAACTTACTGAATATGTAACTAAAACAAAAAAAGTAAAGGGAAAAACAACAACAACAACAAAAGTAATAGGGCAATATTATAAAAATAGATACACAAAGCCAAAGTTTGTTTTAGATCAAAAATCTGAATTAGGAAAATCAATTCATGTTGCAGAAGATACTCCTCATGGTTTTTTAAAATATCAAAAACAACCAGTAAAAGCAGAACATGTTTCAATGCAAAAAGATGTTGGTTATGATTTTAAATATGAATATACTGATGAATTTAAAGGATTTAGTATGTTTGATAATAAAATGATGAAATCTAAAAAAGGTAGTTTTATGTTGCCAGAAACAATAACAACACCTCAAGTTGGAGTAAAACCAACTTCTCCTAAAATATCTAATGAACCATCTATATTAACATTTGATCCAATGGCAAAGACCTTAAGAATAACATC
>Ga0257125_1003750_pt1 | contig 10426 bp, 10 predicted proteins | sample SI106_200metaG_FD_190183 | JGI IMG/M metagenome (GOLD analysis project Ga0257125, IMG submission 190183) | Marine microbial communities from Saanich Inlet, British Columbia, Canada - SI106_200 | ecosystem: Environmental > Aquatic > Marine > Inlet | place: Canada: British Columbia | collected...
TGTGCAAAGTCAGGTGGATGCCACATCTCAGAACCGGACGAGACAAGCTTCTCTGCAACTTCTGATATTCCTCCATACTGATACTCAATACCACAGAAAATAAATATACATCCGGCTATTAGTAAAATGCCCTGAATTGCGTCAGTCCATGCGACACTACGCATACCACCAAGCGTCTCATAAATAACCATGATCAGAGAGAGTGCAATTATTCCCTGTACAAATGATACACGCCCCCCAGTTGTAACCTCTACAATATAACCTATTGCTTTCAGGTTGGTTAGTATATAGCTCCCGACAGTTATTATACAGACAATGGTAATAAACATTGTCAATGCAGTCGATCGATACCTGTGATATATGTAATCCCCTATCGTAATAAATTTATTCTTCTTTGAAAGGAGATGAAGTTTAGGTGCATATATCAGATATGCACCAATAACAGACATCATGAATGTCACGCTTACAAGGAAAGCATATCCCTGCCGATATGACTTCCCGGCCATGCCAATCAGCGTGTTGCCGCTATATTGAGTAGCGTAGAGGGTCAGGAAAAGGACAAACAGCCCCATACCGCGGCCACTCAGATAAAAGTCTGACAGTGAATCTTCTTTACGTGCAAACCGGCCGACAACACCTATCAGGATGAGTGACACCAGGTACGCACCCACAAAAACTATACCTGTTGTGTCAAGTAGTGCAATATTTTCCATTGTCTTATTTGCCACTAAGGCACAGAGTCACGAAGTAAAATCGTTGTGATTTAGTACCTTGGTAGCAACATTGAAATTCTAATATTAAATGGGAGGAAAAAGTGATATTATATGAATTGATATTACGATATTTCAGATATGTCTATCTTCCACTCTCGTGACAGTCCGAATATATTCTTTAAGAAGACAATCAGGAAGATTGTAGTTCCAAGCATCTCAAGAAACTCTTCAAGGGTTTTGGACAGATGTTCGATGCGATACTCTTCTGTAGAGAAGAAAGCGGCTATGCCCTCATACTGATCACTGTCCAGGCCCTCTACATAATCAAGTCCAATTGCCACTGCATACAGGCTCATACCAACCAGGAACCAATACCAGAGTCTGCGCGGTTCAAGTGCCTTCCACAAGAACCAGACTATAAAGATACCTATAGCCAAAAAGAAAGGTCCAAATACCATCTGCCATGTATAACTCGGGAAGAAATCGTAAAGAGAGCCTAATACTCCTTCATTAACGGCAGAGCTGTCATCATCAAAAAGAATGACATGATAAGCCGTCCCCATTCGTTCATGAAACTTAATTGCATCGTCAATACCCAGATAAATGAAAAATATTCCTATACCTGCCCAACAATAGAATTGCCTCTTATAATAGTCTCCCTGCATCTGCTTTCTCACAACAATCGCAGTCAACCAGATCACAACCCCCACTGTAATCGCCTGGATGCTTGAAAACCAGTTGGAAAGGCTGTCTTCACGTGTAATATTTATCATCCTCCTGATAGAACCAACGGAACACCATTCATAGTGGTTAATACAGACATCAAGAAAGACAATAAAGAACTCAAATCCGAGCAGACACCAGAATATCCGCATGGTTATTAGATCTGGTTTAATACTAAAGTTGAGCGGTTGCTTTTGGTCCATTATAAATATGTAAAAAAAGTCCTGTTTCTCGCTAAGACGCAAAGCCAGCAAAGAGATTAATCATGCTAATTGTTCTACATTATATTCCACATTTAAATAGACACAACAGATTATTTTGTTTTCTTTGCGATCTTCTTGTCCTCGGCGCACTTTGTCCGGGGAGCGGTTTAGCGAGATTGTTTTGCTTGTTTCTCTCTTTATCTTCTTCGAATATTTTCTTTGACATTTTCAGCCTTAAGTGTGATCATTAATACCGTATTTGTATTATCTTTCTCTTATTGTAGAATTGTATCAGGAGGATATTTTATGAAGTATAAGGTTGGAATAAAAAAGACTGAAGAGGGATACTCTGTATGGGTGCCTGGTTTGCCGGGTTGTTGGTCACAGGGGCAGACAGAAGAAGAAGCGTTAGAAAATATCGTAGACGCGATACAAGAGTACTTAGAAACAGTTGATGAACTGAGCAAGGAGAAAGAATCCCGATATGTGGAAGTAATGCATAATGCCTAAACTGCCAGGAGTAACACACCAGAGAGCAGTAAAAGCCTTAAAAAAAGCAGGTTTCCATATTGCGAGACAAGGGAAACATATCACAATGACTAATGGTGAACGTATTATCACTATACCTCGGTCAAACCCGATTAACTCTTTTACAATGGCAGGAATCGTAAAAGACGCTGGCTTGAGTATCGAAGAATTCAAAAAGCATCTGTAAGGTTTTTTATAACACGTCTGCGCTTCTACAACGTTTTAAACCTCCCCCCATATTCTTTATATTTTTTATCAGTCTTTCTCTGCGATCCTTGCGGCTTAGCGAGATTATTTTGCTTTTCTGTTCCCTCTGTGATCTCAGTGCCTTCGTGTGAAAGTTGTTTAATTTGTTATCTGCCTTCTATCCACGTCAATCTGCGTCCTATATCATTATTAGCTTCCTTCACTTTTCCACACATCAAATATCGACTTGACACGCATACGGTAACAGCATACAATCTAGGCATACATTTTAGCATACTTAATTGGAGATATGTATGAGAACTACATTAAATATAGATGACACATTGATAAGCCAGCTTCTTGAAACCACACACCAAAAATCAAAAACAAAAGCTATAACAATTGCCATTGAAGAGTACCTCAAAAAGAAGCGTATGAAAAAAATTCTCTCTTATCAAGGCAACCTGGACATAAAGAATAACTGGCAACAGTTAGAAAAAGAGGAGATGGCGGAGTATGAGGACAAAAAATAGTTCAAAGGTAATTGTAGATACCTGCATCTGGATAGAATTTTTCCGTACAAAATCTACAATATCAAACCGCTTAAGAGATCTCATATCCAGCAATCAGGTCGCTGGTGTCGGGATAATCCTTGCAGAGCTACTTCAGGGTGTCAAAACAAAAAAGGAGCATGGAATCATAACAGATATCTTTGATGCTATTGAATATCTTGAAGTAACCAGAGACATTTGGATTGAGGCAGGAAATCTTGCAAGAAAACTCAGAGCAGATGAAAAAATGATACCCCTTTCAGATATCATAATAGCATGTAGTGCAAAACAACACAGATACCAAATCTTTACAATTGATAAACATTTTCAAATGATCCCAGGCACGAATATTTTAAAAACAAAACCTTAGACACATACCCTTCTTAACTTATTTCAGACACGAATTTCACTAATTTCCCCGGACAGAAGGTGCCGAGGACAAGACACTAGAAAAACAAATACATATTCACCGCAAAGTCACAGAGTACGCAAAGGTAAGCTATAATTTAGATAAAAAGGTTGAAGATACCATGCTGCCAGCTTTTCGCAGCAAGTCTGATTGAGACAAGATAAGCCTCCTACGGGTAGAATTTGGTCGGAATCATTAATTCATTGAATGTTTTGTTGATTTAATTTATTGATTTCCTATACTCGTTTAAAGCTATCATGTTTCTGTAATACAGTAACAAAATGCAGAACATTTTGAATCCGATTATATATCAAGGAAATAGTAGCATGAAAATGAATGCACTCCCTACTGCATGTCCTCTTTGCGGAGGGACAAAAGAAGCGGGAAAAACAACTTTCACCGTTGATCTCGGTTTTGGAGTGGTTGTAGTACGAGAAGTTCCTGCGACGGTATGTTCACAATGCGGCGCAGACTGGATTGATGATGCTATTTCAGAAAAGCTAGAGAAAATTGTTAATAACGCCAGACAGAAACACAATCTCGTCGAAGTTACTACGTTATCCATGTAACACCCGGCCCGAACTATTCTATATGAAATTGCGCTTTGCTATCTGCTCAAGATACACCCTCAAATATTTATATCCGCTAAGGAAAGCAGGAATACAGGAAAAAACTTTTGAAACAGAACTATTGCAACTCTCCCTGCCTGGCTCAGACGGAGAGGATTCCAGATAACTTTTTTGAAGATTCTTTCTTATTCCGTTGTCTTATTTCCTGAGTTTCATGCTTTCATAAGAGACTTTGCCTCTGCGCCTTGGCGAGAAAATTATTTTTCAATTTTTCATTCCCTAAATTTTTTAATCCTTGAATTCCTAGATTATCTCCTTTGAGTCCATCATTAATCTATCTTTAATCCGTGAAATTAGTGTCTAATCTTTTGTATTGCAAAACTACCCAGCTTTTTTATAATGAAATGTGCTCAGTGATCTCTAATATATCCTTAACAAGTAAAATCTAATACGACAGATTAATGAAATTTAGCGAATTGGTAAGGCTTCTAGAAAAAAGGGGCTTCAAAATTGTTAAAGAAAAAGGGTCAATTAGGTACTATGGTAAAAATGGATGGAATAATTTGGTCCGTGTAGACTATCACGGCTCTAAGGAAGTTCCAAAAGGAACGTGTCACTCTATACTTAAATCAGCAGGAATTAAAAAGAACTAAAAGGACATAAATCAAATGATTGAACTAGAGTATTCTTTGATTATAGAAGCAACGGAAGAACCAGATTATTTTGGATTCTATTCAACCGATTTAGATGGTTTTAGTGGTATAGGCCACTCAATAGAAGATTGCATTTACAAGGCTAAATGGGGAATGAAAGAACACATTAAGCTGCTTAAAGAGAAGAATCTTCCAATCCCAACAAAAAACAGAACACCAAAAATAGTCATACAGAACGAAGACAAAATGGTTGTTGCTTAATCACAACAACAGAGAATCCCTTAATTATTTCCCTGGGCGTTTTTTGTCCAGTGAGCTAGAGTATATTTTTTATCTGCCTTATATCCGTGTCCAAAGCTTTATCTGCTCCCTCTGTTTCCTTCGTGTGATGATTAATTCCCCATTTGTTTATCCTTGAATTCCTAAATTATCTCCTTTGAGTTCATCATTAATCTACCTTTAATCCGTGAAATTAGTGTCTAAATCTCTTTTTATTTCTTTGCGTCTTTAGCGCCTTTGCGAGAGATTGTTTATTATCTGCCTTCTATCCGTGTCCCCGCCAAACGGCACGTCTGGCAGGCACCTGTGTCCAAAATTGATCTGTTCACCCTGTGATCTTCGTGCCTTTGTGTGAGAACTGTTTTGTTTTAGATATGTTTTTAATCCGCTTTTATCTGCATCCCACTGCATTTCTTTCTTCTTTGCATGCCTTGCGCCTTAGCGAGAGACAGTTTTTGTATCTATCTTTAATCCGTGTCTATAAAAAAAGAGCAGACAGGCACAAGGCCCATCTGCTCTCTTTTACAAAACAATTACAACAACTAACTAAAAATGCACTAATGTAAAATTACTTATTATTACCTTTATTACCCTTCTTACTTTCAGGTTCAACGATATCCTTCTTATGCTTCGCACCAGGATTACCAGGTCCGAAATCTTCATCATCATTGCCGCCATTGTTATCGTGGCCCGGTGTATTTAAGTCTGGACCATTACCAACACCTTCATCACCACGTTGGACATTAACAACATTGCAACTGCTGACATCACTAGTGTTACCATTTACGTCCGTTGCAGTAGCATGTATGGTAATGATATTACCAACACCACCAGAGCTTCTAAACGTAATATGGTCTTCACTGAAATCTACATCATCATCAATGTCTCTAAGGCTGGTATAGCCTGTTACAGTGACATATTCAACGGTACAGTTATCTGTCGCCCTGATCGTGTATGTTTCAGGGAAACCTGATGGAGCGATATAATAAGTAGCGCAAACTACGGTTGGCTTAATACTATCCACTACCGTCACTGTTGCTGTTGCGCTGGCAACATTACCGTTGACGTCTGTTACCGTCAAAGTAACCGTATTTGCTCCTACATTGCCGCAGTCAAAGCTGGTGTTATCCAGGGACAATGGTGCAATACCGCAAGCATCATTGCTGCCAGCATCTATCTGAGCCTCTGTGATAGACGCATTTCCACTCGCACCAAGCTGGACTGTTATGTCCTGTGTCAATGCAATTGGTGCAACATTGTCCTCAACTGTTACTGTCGCATTTACAGTCGCACTGTTACCAAATTTGTCTGTTCCAGTCAAAGTAACTGTGTTTGAACCAACATCACTGCAGGTAAAGTCGGTTTTATCCAGTACCAGTGACGCAATACCACAAGCATCATTGCTGCCGTTATCTACAGCTACAGTCGTGGTTGATCCATTACCGTCAGCATCAAGCTGCACTACAACGTTCTGAGCTATAGCTGTCGGCGCAACATTGTCCTCTACCGTTACAGTCGCATTTACAGTCGCACTGTTACCAAATTTGTCTGTTCCAGTCAAAGCAACGACAACCGTGTTATTATCTGCGGTTATATCGGCGCAACTAAAACTGTTCGGAGTTACTGACAACACCAAGTCACATCCAGTACTATTGTCATCTACATCTGCAAAACTAATTGTAGCCATTCCTGACGCGTTAAGTTCAACAGTATGATTTTTCGTAAATACATTAAAGATCTCATTGGCTGGTATCCCATTACTACAGTCATTGTCCTTGCCATCACATATCTCTGTGGCACCGGGGTATACTGTAGCATCACCGTCGTCACAGTCGCCAGCGCACGAGGTAAATCCGTCACCATCTACATCAAATCCTTCGTCTACCAGCCCGTCACAGTCGTTATCTACTCCATCACAGACCTCTGTAGCAGCAGGATTTATTGCAGCATCACCATCGTCACAATCTCCACCACACGATGTATACCCATCTCCATCAACGTCAAATCCTTCATCTATAGAACCATCACAGTTGTTGTCTATTCCATCACATACCTCTGTAGCATCCGGATTCACAAAATCGTTGTTATCGTTACAGTCTGTTCCATCTAATACATACCCACTCGGTTGTGTACATTCAGAAGTAACACTATTAGGATTACCAAAACCGTCATTATCAGAATCCTCGTAATACGTGACTTTCGCAGCGTCACCCTCATTAATAACACCGTCGCAATCATTGTCTATATCATCACATACTTCTGATGCGCCTGGATGAACAAGGCTGTTGCCATCATCACAATCATTATCACACACTCGGTACCCATCACCATCATTATCAATCTCATTAGCAGGCACAGAACCGTCACAGTCATTGTCTAATCCATCACATAACTCTGGAGCGCCAGGAAAGATTGTTGCATCTTCATCATTACAATCCACTGTTGCGTCAGCACCATCTCCATCAATATCTACTGGTATAAGCTCTGGGGGCGAACATGATGTCCCTTCAAGATCAATGCGATAATTAAAGGCAACTAAGCCGCCTTTGTCATCCAATGTAAGTGTAATTTCATTTACCGAGCCAGGAATTACATCAGCTGGATCAGCATTAATAGTAGTAATTCCTCCATTGTAATCATAGTCGCCTTGAATCCCTGTACCTAAAATATTTCCGTTTAAGGAAATATTTGCATAATTATCTGGATTTATTTGAAAAGCCATCGATGTTGTTGTAAAATCAGAAGGTACATTGAATCGTATTCGATAATCAGTCAAAGTATTCAAACCTACAGTTTGGTCTGGGTCATAGTTAATCCAAGCATTAGTCCCAGTTATTAACCCCCAGGGATGTGCCACCAAATTACCATTATGCCATACATACTCTGCTAAGTAAGCCGGCTGCCATGGGCCTCCATCTACTGACGCTTCAGTATAAGGATCAATATCTCCTGGTGTACCACTACCACCAAGAATAGTCAGGCTCTGAGGTTGTGTACATGCTCCTGGGCCGGTTCCGTCTGGGACACTAGAGATTCCAGTTAGTGTCACTGTAACTGGATTTTGCATCGGATCTATCCAGCCCCCAGTCCCTGTAAAGAAAGTCCATGTGCCATTACCAAGTACTAGCGGTTCCGTATAAAACCAATCATTGTACGTGCCAGAGCTTCCAGTGTTAGTATCATACCCTGTTAGTATTCCATCTAAACGCATGGCGTCGCGGTTACGATTATTTAAGACACCAGTCCATGCGGCCTTATATGGGGTTACACCATTACCAGATACAGTAATACCTCCATTGTGAGAAAAAGCATACGATTGATCACCATGCCAGTGTTCACCCCAGAGGGTAACAGTTCCATTTTCATTATCTGTCCAGCCAAAAGACACCAAATGTGCCTGTGCTGTACTCACCATGCACAGCAAAGCAATAAATCCTACCAATATACTTAATTTTAACTTTGTCATTCAAAACTCCTCCTCTTATTGACTAGAAAATTTAAATTTTTATATAAAAAACATTATGACAGAACCTTTTATCTCCTTCATCACCTTAAGTTTCAAAAGGCAAAGAAAATAAAATTACTAAATAAAACTCTACAAATAAAAAAAGCCCTACTGCAAAAGATGGCAATTAATACCATCCATGGCAGTAGAGCTTTTAAATTATTACTGATCAACAGAGAGGCATCCATGCCCCTCCCCTTCGATATTCTAATAGTGCTACTATAATGTAATGAATACAGTTTGGCAATAGGGCTTTTATGGGTACTGTTTGGGTATGCAAAATACCCATATTGCAATTTGATACGGTGTAATATTAACTTAAACAACTGCCATCCTTACTCAGCATCACGTACTTGGATTACTTATAATAAATCAAAACAGCTATGTCAATATTATATTGTTTGAAATGATAAACATATAGCCAGTGATTCCTTTACACAAAAATCTCTTTCTATGTATGTACCGCTCTAGTCAATTGTCATTAGTCACTGGACACTTGACATTTGTTATTGCTGAACTCGTAACATGCAACTAGAAATCCCCCCCATGATCTCAGTGCCTTCGTGTGAGAACAGCTATATCATTGCGATGAAGATTTTTTCATGAACAGTCTTGAATAGACATAGTCGTAAATCATTTTTTTATTTTCAGAAGAAATCCCTGTGAACTCAATACTAAAATATCCTTTATCTGTAACATTACTGTGTATTATTACTCCTTTTGCATTAAAGGGTATTTCATTACACAGTGTGAGAATGAGATTAACTTCATCTTCTATGTTATATCCTCTGAACTCATGAGATACGTGAACACCAATACCGGTTGTACTAATATCTTTAGCATTCAACACTTCCAGAAAGATGTCACCCATTATCTGGACTTCTATCGGGCATTCACATTCTGTTTCAACACGAATATGTTGTCTTTTTTCCTTTATACGTTTATCTAAACGTGTGTATTTTCTTTTCTCTTTCATAAATAAGGAAAATCACAATACTTAAAAGATAAGTTTTCAATTCAAACTCACATTATATTCAACATTTTATTAGAATCAACAATGATCTTTTATTGTCTCTCCACCTGGATTTCACACTTTCATTAGCTGCGTTTCCCTCTTTGTGAACTTAGTGCCTTAGTGTGATAACGGCTTTGCTTTATATCTGCTTTCAATCCGCGTTTATCTGTGTCCTATATCATTATTTACTTCGCCGCATAAAAAAAGAGCAGACAGGCACAAGACCCATCTGCTCTCTTATAAAACCAAATCAACTTAACTTCTATTTACTTCTTACCTTTCGGTTTATGCTTCGCACCAGGATTGCCCGGTCCGAATTCAGGATCATCGTTACCACCATTGTTATCGTGGCCCGGTGTATTTAGGTCTTCTGAACCATTTCCTACACCTTCATCACCACGCAGAACATTGACATCAAAAGAGTCAGTGGAAAAGTTACCACTATCATCTGTAGACGTTATTGTTACAGTGATAATATTGCCAACACCACCGGATTCGATAACTGTAACAGTATTATCCTCAAGTACTACTGAACCCTCTTCACATGGTTTACTGACTAAACTGCCATCTTTCTTCCTCTTTTGACAGCTATAATCCATTGTCAGCACCACACCACCGCATGTATCACTAGATTCTATGGTATATGAACTTGGGCCACCAGATGGTGTTATATTATCGTCCTCTGGTACTGTCAGACTTGGATCAGTTGTATCAGCAACTGTGATAGTCTGAACTCCACTTGCGGTATTACCACTTTCATCTGTTGCTGTCCAGGTACGTGTAATCACTTCTGTGTTACCAGAACCTGCTACTGACGTTTCACTCTCTGTTATCGCAACACCACCGCAAGTATCTGATCCTGTCGCCACTCCTGTTGAAGCAGAGCTTGTATCACCAGTACACTCTACAGTTACGTCTGCAGGTACACTAATACTTGGTGCTGTTGCGTCTGCAACTGTGATAATCTGATCACCACTTGCTGTATTACCGCTATCATCTGTTGCCGTCCAGGTACGTGTAATCACTTCAGTGTTACCAGGACCTGCTACTGACGTTTCACTCTCTGTTATCGCAACACCACCGCAAGTATCT
>Ga0257125_1003753_pt1 | contig 10417 bp, 13 predicted proteins | sample SI106_200metaG_FD_190183 | JGI IMG/M metagenome (GOLD analysis project Ga0257125, IMG submission 190183) | Marine microbial communities from Saanich Inlet, British Columbia, Canada - SI106_200 | ecosystem: Environmental > Aquatic > Marine > Inlet | place: Canada: British Columbia | collected...
ATACTCAGATGTGTATAAATGTTAATAATAAAGAAACTTGTGGATTTGGAAAAGTAAGTAGTGCATTTTCTACAAATTATTTGAATGATTTAATTGTTCAGGATGAGTTGAATAGGGAGATCCATTCTGCTGAAGAGTGTATGCCTGATAGTCCTACATTGGGGCCTTCTTTGGGAAGTCTGACTACCCCTTCAAATTATGGTTTGGTTGAATCTGGATTACTTAGGGTTTGCTCTAGTTATGATCCTGATGGAGATGGTTTAAGATGGAGCAGGGTTGGAGATTGTGGCAGTGAAGATTATGGATGTTATGTTGATAAAACAACTGTTGAATTAAATGATTTACAAAGAAGAAGCTCTGTTAATGCGCAACTTGATTCTGCTAATGTTGATTTGGCTGCACAAGGGGCTCGTGAGGCTAATGAGAATGAGATGGTTACTTTGATGGGAGATTATGGTAAGATTGTTGATGATAATATTGAAATGGAGGATATTAAAACTTTAATTTTTAGTGATTCTGGATATTATGTGAATATTATTTATTATGGTGATGAGCAAAGTACTCCTGTTTTGATTGAGGCCCATAAGAAATTAGGGAATATTTATGTTGCTTTGGCTGGTTCTATTAATAAGGCGAGTCAGCAGGTGAGGGTTGATGAGATTAGGGATTATATTTCTGGAGTTAGAGGAGAGACAGAAATAGTGACTTCAGGTAGTGATGTTGTAGTTAGACTTGAGATAGATAGTAAAGGTGACCTTGTTTATGAGTGGGAGAATGAGAAATGGAACAAGAGAAGTACTAATGGATTTATTGATTTTTTTACTCGACCTCCTAAACTTACAAAATATGTTGATGAATCTTCTTACATAGAAATGGGAGAATTTAGTAGTAACTATGTTGAAGGGTTAATGAAATTATTTACGGAAATGCAAATAGAACATGATTTATTAAAATTTAATGTAGGTATGCGATACGTTACAGGAATTAGACTAACTTGTGGGAATAAAGGAGATAAAGTTATTGAACCTTCTGATTTTTTGGGAATGACTTATGCTGATTTTAGCTCTACTCTCTCTGAGTTTTGTAGGGCTGGGGCTTATGGAGAAGGGGTAGTAGATATTTCTGGTTTGATGAACTTTGTGAAGATTAATGGAGTTAGCAATGGAGTGGATCAGAAGAGCTGTAATCCAAAAAATTTGGAAAGTTATGCTTCTTGGATTAAGAAGTATTCTAAAGAATATGGTGTTAGCTCTTTTTTGATTTTGGCACAAATAGTTCAGGAGAGTGGTTGTAACCAGGCTGCTAGTTCTGGAGCAGCTGTTGGGCTAATGCAGATTACTGAAGGAACTTTCAATGAGATTTGCAAGGATAAAATTAGTGATGTTAATCAATTTACAGATGTGGTTTTGAATCCTGAGAAGAATATTGCTTGTGGTATTAAGATTTTAAAGGAAAAGTATGATATTGATAATGGTGGGAGAACTGCAGATAGAATAGCTTGTGAAGTCCCTGAGTTGGTAGATAAGTTTATGGAATACCGAGAATGGCAGGCGGCCTTGAGGGGCTATGTTGGATGGGGATGTCAACATCCAAATTATGTTGAGGAAGTCTGGACTATTTATGATAATTTTATTAACTCTTTAAATTTGATTGATGTTAGTTTTTGTGAAAGTATAAAGGTTAAGGAAGAATGTTTGTCTTATGATCTTCCTTGTATGTGGGCGAATAATAAATGCGTTGATTTTGAAGAGGGAGAATTAGATAACGTTGATGCCAATATCGGTGAGAGTTGTGAATTCACTAGTGATTTGTTGGAGTGCAGGAATAATGATGGGTGCTATGTTCATGATGGTTTTTTTAAGGATAGTTGTATTTCTTGCCATGATTTAAATGTGTGCGAAGATATAAGGGATCAATTAAAATGTGATGGAGTATGTGTAGAATTGGCTGGTTTAGATTGTCAGTGGGTTGATGTTTTGAAAGAGTGTGTTAATTCTTAAAAAATTATATATGCAGGAGACAGGACTCGAACCTGCGTAGGCACTTAGCCAATGGGTCCTAAGCCCATCCCGTTTGACCACTCCGGCACTCCTGCGTATGTATAAAGTTTAATAGAATTCTATTTAAAAAGTTATTTCTTTTTATTTTTCCAAGAAAAGTTTTTTAATTTGGCTGATTCCCCATAGCCACAACCAGGACACTTATGTTTTATTTTATGATAAGAAGTTCCGCCACAGCGTCTACATCTCATTGTAGTTCTCTTTCCAGATTTCTTACCCATAGAGGGTGTTCCTTTAGTCATTTGTCGAAGGTGATATTAGTATTACTGCATCTCCTCTTAGAAAAACGTTCCCTAACTTTCTTGTTACTTCCCCATTTACTCTTTCTTCTGCATCTTCTAGGACAGTATTTATGTGAATATCAAATGCTTTCAAAGTTCCTAATAATTGTCTTCCGTTTTTTAGTTCTACTATAACTCTTGAGCCTCTTGCTCTGTTCAATGCGTCTAATGGTCTATCTGTTTCCATAGTAATTCCCCCTTGTGGATGTGTTTATTATTGGCTATGTCCTATTTAAAAAGATATCGGTGGGGAAAACAAAAGATATATAAATAGCATATTTTCACTAAGTTCATGGCAATATTACAAGGAAGATCAAAGAGGAAAGTTTCTGGGACTAGATACGTGGACTTGAAGAAAAAAAAGTTTGCACAGCTTGGAAGAGATCCTACTTTAACTAAAATTGGAGAGAAAAAAGTTAAATCACTTAGAGTTAGGGGTGGGAATGAGAAGAAAATTTTATATACCGATAAGATGATTAATGTTTATGATCCTAAGACTAAAAAATATTCTAAGGTTGAAATAAAAACTGTTGTTGAGAATCCGGCTAATAGACATTATGTTAGAAGAAATATTTTGACTAAGGGAACTATTGTTGATACTTCTTTAGGGAAAGCTAAGATTACTTCTAGGCCTGGACAAGAAGCTGTTCTGAATGGCATTTTGGTTTAATGATATGAACCTACTCTAAGTAAAATATACTCATTCATTTTTTCTGATTTGTCAAAATCTATGAAACGTACACTTGTTTCTGCTTGCGGATTTTTTAATACTTCTGGAAGCTTTTCATCTCTTTCCCAGGGGAGAATATGTCCTTTTTTAAGTAACCAAAAATTTCTTATTATGTTTGCTAAATCTTGATCAGTTGTTACAATTGAAGTTGGGATTGGTTTTAAGCTACTTGTTAAGAGGGCAACACTTACTAGATTTGCATCTGTTTCTGATAACTCTTGGTTTGAAAAATCAGCTTTTTTGTATTTTCCATCGTTGGATATGTGAAGATCATACTTTAATATAAATTCTCTTAGTTCTGAACAATCTGTTGTAGGTACGGTTCTTTTTTTTAAAGCTTTTTTTAAATTAGAATTAAGATCTCTTAATCTTGTCATTGATTGCTCTACTTTTTTAGGTTTTTTTATTCTACTTTTACTTCTGAAATAACTTATTTGACTTTCTAAATGTTCAGATAATAGATTTTCTGCTAAAACCCCCTTTGTTGTGGTTATCCCCCTATATTTGGTTATTAGATCAGATAGATAAGTTAAGTGTGCTATCTCTCTATTGATTAGTGGAATACTAACCTCTGAAAAATCACTTGCAGTTCCTAACCTATCTAATAGGCTATTATCTGGATGGGGATAACTTTCTGTACCTCCTGGCTTGGTATACTTTCTGTTACTGGACGGAATACTAAATGCACAGGTATCTAGTAAAATTATTCCTCCTTTTTTTGCTAGTTCCTCTAGTGTTTCCCTATTTTCCATCATTTTACTAAGGTTTAGGATTTTTGATTGGCTTATAAATGTTACTAAATAGAAAGCTTTATAAATGAAATCAGAGACTTCTATATAAAGTTTATTATATAATCTATTGGTGGTAAAAATGTCATCAAGATACGTTAAAAAATGTCCGGAATGTGGAAGCATAAATCTAATTTTTAAGGATGAGCGTGGTGAGATCATCTGCAAAGATTGTGGTTTAGTTATAGAAGAGAAGATGATTGATTTTGGCCATGAATGGCGAGAATTTGATTCTGATCAGGCAGCAAAGAGAAGAAGAACTGGTGCACCTATGACTCCTACTAAATTTGACCAGGGATTAGGTACTTCTATAGGTTCTGGAGCAGATATTCTGAAGTTATCAGGGAAATCAAAGCAAAGATTTTCTAGATTACAGAAATGGCAACATAGAATTAGCACTGCTATTGAGAGAAATTTGAAATTAGCTTTGGCCGAATTAAAGAGAGTTTCTTCATATCTAAAATTACCAAATTCCGTTGTTGAGGATGCTTCTGCTATTTATAGGAATGCTGTTCAGAGAGGATTAGTTAGGGGAAGATCAATGGAATCAGTTGTTGCTGGAGCTTTGTATGCTGCATGTAGGAGACATGAAATCCCTAGGACTTTAGATGAACTAGCTGATGCTTCTGGAATTGATAAGAAAGAAATTGGTAGAACTTATAGATTTATTACAAGAGAATTAGGAATTAGAATACTTCCAAGTAATCCTATTGATTATATTCCTCGGTTTTCTTCAGCTTTGAAGTTATCTGCTGAAACTCAAAGTAAAGCTGTTGAAATTTTAGAAATGGCGCAAGCTGCTGAACTAACTTCTGGAAGAGGTCCAACTGGAATTGCTGCTGCTTCTTTGTATGTTGCTGCTCTTATGAATAATGAAAAGAGAACTCAAAGAGAGGTTGCGGATGTTGCTGGAGTTACTGAAGTTACAATTAGAAATAGATATAAAGAATTACTTAAAGAGTTAGGTTTAGAAGAGGAAATTAAAAAGAAAATTAAAGTTGAAAAGATAGAAGAGTAGAAACATTTTTATAAGTAAATAAATAAGTAAAAGAGAGGTGAGATTGTGGACGATTCTAATATTAAAAAACTAGGTGAGAACAGTGCTCAATTGCAAAAGTTAACTATTTCTTTGGTTGAGTCAAATCTTAAGTTAATGAAGAAAATTGATAATTTAGTTGGTTTATTTGAAGAGGCTGCTAAGAATGTTTCTGTTGGAGGCCATGAAGAAATCATCGAATTGAATAATAAAGTTAATTCTTTAATACAAGAGAATAAGCAGTTGGCTAGAGGTTTAGTTTTGATGGAGAATAAGATTAAGGGTGGCCAGGATAGAAGAATTGAAGGAAGACCAATCCCTAAGTTATGATGAATCCTTATTTTATGTATGAGCCTGAAGAAGAGAAAGTAATTTTTAGAGAAAAGAAGTTGGATAAGTCTATTTTTTTGAGAAATTTTATTAAGAATGCTGGTAAAATATCCTTGAATAAAAAAAAGGGAATAAAGGTTCCAATAGAAAGTATAATTCTTGAGAAGGTTCCTATGGAGAAATTTAATTTTGATATTCCTAGAGAGATTAAGCCGATTAGAAAGAAAATGTATTCTCCAATAACTCTTCCTAGGCTTGGTAAGCAGGTTGGATCTTTAGATGCATTAGGGAAACGGAAAAAGGAAATCTTGAGGGACGTTGGTTTTGGAGATAGACTTTCTAGAGTTGGAAATGTTTTAATGTATAAAGCTAAGCCTACTAAGGATTTGAAAAAATATGGTTCTATTGCTTCGTTAATCTTAGATAAAAATGTTAGTAAGATTATTTGTTTTAATTATGAAATTAAGGTGGATTACGGGCGGAATAAGAATATTTCTACTGAAATTAAATTTAAGAATGATAAAGAAATTAATAAACTGTTGAAAGAATTTGGGAAAAGTGTTGGTGTGAAGGTTTCTGAAAAAAACCCTATCCTAGACTTTAAAATCCCCGAAGGTTTGGTTGTTCATGCTAACTATGGAACTAAGTATGTTCCAGCTAATTTTGTTTTGAATAGAGAAGGACTTTATTGAGAATTAGCTACTCTTTGAATTTCTCTATTTATTAAATTCATAAATTCTTTTTCTCTTTTTCTACCAGAAACTTTGGCTCCTACTAATACGATTCCGAGTGCACCTACGAATGCTGACGAACCTGCCATTTTGATTTTGTTTTGTCTTGCCAAATATTCCTTTATTTCTGGGCTTTTGGATTCCATTGTTTCAATGTCTTCTCTAACTGAAGCTACTATGTTGTCTAAAGAGGTTGCGTATTGTGAAAGACTACTAAAACTTCCTTCTAGAATTGGATTTATTTCTCCTGGTCGGTATGTTACCTCGGTTGTGTTGCCTGGGTTTCTAAGGGTGTGTCTATAGTCAGCTAAAGCAGTAAGTGTTTTTTTGGCTGATTCGTATGATGGGAATGGAGACTCTTGATTAGACTTAATTATTCCACTAGCTCCTAATGTCGCAACTAAAACTGCTGCGGCGATTGTAGTTCCCATCCTCCTTTGTAATCTTTTATGAATTGCATAACACTCTTTATCTCTTTCTTGAGCTACTGTTGATCCTTCTCTTGTTTCCATGGTCATAAATTTGGGGAGGTTTGGTTATTTTATAAAAGTTTCTTTTGTCTGATGTTGAATTTATAGACTGTTTACCAGATAAGTTTATAAATAAAACTTTTTCTAAAACGTGATGGCTTTTAGACATCGTGCGGATTTGGGTTGGTCGGAGTTTTGTAGGATCGCCTTGGAAGATGTTGCCTCTGAGTTGAATAGTTTAAGAGACCCAGTTGAGATTGAAAGAATACTGAATGGGAATATACTTTTTATGGGGGTTTCTGGGAGCCCTAGTGTTTATTATTTGGATCGTGTTGATGGAGAGTATCTTGTTAGGCCTTGGAGGGGGGAAAGAATAGACCCGGAAATTTGCCCTACAAAAGAGATACCCTCTGCTGAGTTATCTGCTGTTTATACTGGGTTGGCCCCCTTTGCAGTTAGAAAGAGAGTTGACTCACGGAAAATAAATTTGAAGAATAGAGAATTCCCAGATGGGCTGTTGGCATCATGGGGGAAACTATACCCAATTAGAGATTTGAATGAGTTAAGAATCTATTAATTTGACCTTGGGTTCTTTATATTATTGTACATTTCTTCAATTATAGGAACCATGAATCCTGCGTAACTTGGGCTAAGTTCCAGTGCTTGTGTGGCATAAACAATTCCTGTTTTGAGATGCATTGTATCCCCCGTTTCTTCATATTTCTCTAGCGATCTATTCATTTCTAACCATGCTGTGCTTGCTACAGATTCAAGACTATTCTCTCCTATGTTTCCAGGAACAATGGGGCTATTTCTTATTTTGTAAAATTCTTCTGATACATATTTTCTATACCACTCTCTTGGGTTTGTTGCTTTTTCAGGGAATATACTAGTTAGATTAAGATCTTTTCTATAGTGCTCAAGCATATTATGGGCTTCTATTTGTTCTGGAGTTCCGTCCCTTAAAATATACCATGAGCTACCTAAATTTGATTCAATACTATCTCCTTTTATCGCTAAAGCTAATAAAGGAAGAACAATTAATTTGGATATTTTTTTCATACTTATATACTAATTTTGAGCTTTATAAAACTTACCTTTGTTACTACTATCTAGGTAACAATGTTAATTCTAATTAATTTCTACTTGATCTGTTCTTTGATATGGATAGATTTGAGGATTTGCTTTTTTAGGTTTTGTTCCTCTTTTATACATTAAATATCCTGTTAGTGCTATCATGGCTGCGTTATCAACTAAGAATTGATTTTCTGGAATAAAACATTTTGCTTGTCTCTCTTTGCACATTATTTTTGTCATCTCTTGGAATCTTTCGTTACAGGCAACTCCTCCTCCAAGGGCAAGTTCTTTTTTATTACAGTGGGCCATAGCTCTTTCTGCTACTTCTAGTAACATGGCAAAAGTTGTTTCTTGTGTGGAATAAGCTAAATCTTCTGTTTTGTATTTTTTTGAATCATAAAGATGCTTTAGTTTTGTTAGCATTCCGGTGAATGAGATGTCCATTCCTTTTACTGAGTAAGGGAGCTCTATGTAATTGTTTGATTTTTCTGCTAGTTTTGAGATTTTTGGTCCGCCAGGGAATCCTAATCCAATGTATCTTGCAAAGGAATCTAGGAAGTTTCCAACTCCTTGGTCTAGCGTTTCTCCGAAAATTCTGTATTTGTTTCCTTCGAAAGCAATAATTTGAGTGTTTGCTCCTGAGGTGTATAAAAGTACAGGATCTTTTGCTTTTGTTACTATCTTTGTAACTTCTAGATGTGCAATACAATGATTAACTTCTATGAAAGGTAGTTTTAATTCCTCTACTAATTCTTTTCCAACTCTTAAGCAAGGTCCTAGCCCTGGCCCTGCTGAGTAAGCTATAAAGTCAATATCATTTAGTTTTAGGTTTGTTTGTTTTAGTGCTTCTTTTAGTAGTTCGTCTTTGTGTTCAATATGGTGGTTTGCTGCTTGAACTGGGATTATCCCTCCTTTTTCTGTTGTGAAGGATTTTTTTAGATTGCACAATACTTTGGGCCCTTTTGTTATTGCGATTCCGAAAGTGTGTGCTGATGATTCTATTCCTAAGATTGTTGGTTGTTTCATATTTTACTTTTAATCAAAAAATATATAAACCTTATCAAGTTTTTTAGTTCATGAAAAAATTATTGATTATTTTAATAGTTGTTGTTTTAGTTGCAATAGGTAGTTATTTTACATTCTTTAATGGAAATGATGTCCCTTTGAGTGAAAATTCTCAAATGGTTGTTGGAGGTTCGGTTTATGCTCAACCTGGAAATCCGGTTACTTATGATAATATTGCTAGTCAGTTGTCTAATAATGCTATTATTAAGGATTTACCGGACGATATGGGTATTATGTTTAGATTTTATAGTTTTGAGGGGGGAAGTAGAGTTTGGGGGAAAAGTTATATCTTGAAGCCTAGTGGGGCCCATGAAGGTTATCTGGCTGATGCTGATTTGATTATTTATCTAGATTCTAAATATTTAAGTTCTTGGACAGATAGAAATTTTTGTAGTGTTGTTTCTACCGCGAATAGAAATGGGGATTTGGGTTATGAAAGTTCTTTATCTGAGATTAAATTGGCTTGGAAGTTTAGAAGTTTGATGAAACATAAAAGTTGTTTTGGGTTTTAGTTAATCTTTTAAATTTATTTGTACTTTGTTCTTTATGTTTAAATTTGTTGAAAAGTTAAAAGAGGAAAAAGTAAAGAAAGAGACTTTGAAAAAAGAGGATAAGTTTTCTAGAGTTCAAGGCCTTTTTAATGTAAAAGACTCTTTTAATGGGGATTTTGATTATTTTTTGGAAAATTTTAGAGATAAATCTTTAGTTATGCTAATTATTGGGAAAAGGGGTGGTGGAAAGACTGCTCTAGGTATGAAATTTGTTGAGATTGGTAAGATTTTAGATAAGAAAAGTTATGTTATAGGTTTTGAAAATTCCAAGACTCCAAAATGGGTTAGGAAAGTTAATAATTTGGAGGATGTTCCAAATAATTCTTTAGTTTTGGTGGATGAAGCGGGGATTTCTTTTTCTGCTAGAGAGAGTATGAAAAAGGCAAATAAAGAAATGGCTAATTTATTGTCTATTGCAAGGCATAAGAATTTGTCTTTGATTTTTATTACTCAGAATTGTATGTCATTAAGAACGAAAGTTATAACTGAAAAAAGCATTAAAACATTAAAAGATTTAAATAATAAAGATAAGGTTTTATCATATAATTTTAAAGAAGATAAATTAGAGTTTAAGAAAACAATAGTTTCTCCGATAAAAAATAAAGAACTAATTAAAATTGAGACAGAAGATGGAGATATTATTGAATGTTCCCCTGAACATAAACTTCTTGTAAAAAAGGATAAAAAGATTATTAAAAAAAGAGCGAAGGATATAACTAATAAAGATTATTTGTTTAAACCCTTAAAGAAGAAGTAGAATTTTTGTTATAAAGGGATACACATTCTCTGGAACAAAATTTTGCTTTTCCTCTTTTAATATCAGATGGATTTGGATAAAAAACATTACTACAATATAAGCAATTTCTCTTATTTTTATTTTTGGTAAACTCCTTTTGACATTTTATCGTACAAAATTTTCTTTTATTTTGATATCTTTTGATTGAAAAGATATTATTACAATTTTGACATTTTAATTCAATTTTATGAAAATTATTTTTACATTCTTGATTACAGAAATGATGATTTTTTTCTCTTGAAGGAATTGTTTCAAATTGTTGCCCACAATATTTACAAATTTTAGTTATTAATGTTCTTTTTCTTGGTTTTCTTTTTGGGTTGAGTTTGTTATTTAGATTTACCTTTGGATTTTCTTTAATAATATTCTTGATTAGAATATTTACGTCTTTATTGATTTCGTCTTCTTTTAGACTATAAACCCTATACCCTTTTTTCTTTAAATATTTTCTTTTGAGGATATCTTTTTTATAGGATTTTGGAAATTTCTTAGGATTATGCCA
>Ga0257125_1003758_pt1 | contig 10405 bp, 10 predicted proteins | sample SI106_200metaG_FD_190183 | JGI IMG/M metagenome (GOLD analysis project Ga0257125, IMG submission 190183) | Marine microbial communities from Saanich Inlet, British Columbia, Canada - SI106_200 | ecosystem: Environmental > Aquatic > Marine > Inlet | place: Canada: British Columbia | collected...
CACATCACAGTCCAGTGCACGGTCGATATCTCCCTTGAGAGGGCGTGAAAGAGCAATTATCGTGGAGTCAAGGCCTAGCGCGGCTATCCTCTTCACTGATTCCGTCTCGCCCTTGCTAGTGATGGGAAACCCTGCCTCGATCTTGGGTACTCTGAGCTCGTCCAGTTGACGCGCGATCTTGATTTTCTCGTCAATAGTGTAGGTTACGCCGGGCATCTGCTCCCCGTCTCTGAGGGTGGTATCGAATATCCAGACCTTTTTCGGCAAGTTCAACTCGATATTCGGGGTGTATGTGCTCATATAGAATTCTTCATCGCTCATGCTAATGCACCAATTTAGCTATCAACCCACTACAATGATTATAAGCAGTTTGGGTAATAATGATTGCATATAATGGACTATTTTTAACACGAAAAATACAAAAAAAGGTATTTTGGACCTAAAGGTCCATGTTCAGCACGTTGCGTTGTACGAGGGCATAGATTAACAGTGCGCTGATTATCAGCTCGGCTGCAAGATAACTTCCATTGTACAGTGCGCTGTAGATCACTGGGCTCATCCCTTCGGGTGCGTACATTCCAAAGAATACAACGCCGCTGATGAAATGTCCCACAAACCTTCCTGCTATCCCCGCCACGACTCCAACAATTGGCTGCTTCTTGAACAGTGCTGCTATTCCTAGGATACCAAAGGCAAATGGATAGTCAAGGATCATTCCGATTGGACTGTAGAACCAGCCATCAATCATCATCTGAACTAATCCATATATTACACCAGTAGTGATGCCAACCTTAGCATCCCGCCTGAACGCGATTAGTAGGATTGGTACCATGCTTCCTGCTGTAACTGAGCCACCGTAGGGCATGCTCACAGGTTTGATCGTGCTTAAAATCGTTGCCAAGGCGACCATGATCGCCATTTCCGCCAAAACTCTAGTATTACTTTTACTCATTGTGTTTTTTCCTCCGCCAGTATTACCTGGATCAGGTTCTAAGGGTCGACGAATCAACGTCCTCTCAGCCAAACTGCTGTTCAGCTCCCCCTTATTGCATCAAGAACTCCGAGCCTGCAATATAAAATTATGCAAATTGTGGGTCTTACCCGTCCCCTGAGAAGCTTCCGTATATCTCATCGATATCGATGCGCCGTTGCTCGGTGATAGGCTCACCGTCCATGGAGAATCCTGTTCCATCTCTCACGGAACCGATGACTGTGCAAGGAACTCCTATCTCCTGGCATTTCTTTTTAGCCTCTTTCACTCCATCGGGGCTCACAATTATGATAAGAGCGCCATAAGTTGGTGCCCTGAGAATCTCCCCGTCAAGATCAGATGTTCCATCCGCGAAAACAATGTCTTTTGATAAAGCATCAATCATGACATTGTGTCCTTCCGCGATCTCATATAGGGCTCCAAAGACTCCTCCTTCCGAGACATCATGCATTATCTTCACATGGTTAACATTGTGTAGGGAAAGAATCACTTGAAGTGGCGTGAACTTTTTCCATCCCTCATAATCAAACCCTTTCGCTAGCATGTCAAGCCAAACCGCCTCTCCCCCCACCTCCCCTACAAGTAAGACAGTGTCTCCTACTCTGGGCTTCTTAGGAGGTCGAACCTCTATTCCCATACATGTCGAGGTCAAAAGGGGTATCTCAAGACCGAAATATGTGGCGGTCTGCCCCGCAGTGACGATGACGCCATACTTTTTTGCCTCGTCGCCTAGACTTTTTGCTATGATCCTGAGGTCACTCTCCTTAGTATTCAATGGCAGATAAATGCCTGAGATCATGTGGGTTGGCTTACCAAACCGGCTGGCCACGTTACTTGCAGCGTAGTGGAACGAAAAGAACCCCAGTGCCTCAGTTGGCACGCCTATACTTGGGCTGTGAGCGATTACAGTTTTTCCAGAAAACTCCGTGGTTGCCCCATCCAACTCAAGACTCTTCTCAATGGGAAGATATGGCAGAACGCTTCTGTTGAATATCTCTTTCGTAACCTTACCGAGGCCAAGTGTATCGCTCATATCAACCAAATATCACACCGCGTTTTCACCTAAAAATCAACCTGAACTGATCGTTCAACGAATGATGTAATTTAATTGAGACAATTCAATTTCAAGGGCTTCGCTTAAATATACACAGGTGCCATGAAATGATGAATAGCGATGGCGCTTACTCTGACCGACGACATGATAGTAGGCATAGGGGCGCTAATCGTAGCAGCTGTTGCCATTTTTATGTTCATGAGGGCAACCGATGGTGTAGGAAAACCTCAGAGGCGTGAAGACAATGACCCATCGAGCATCTCAATTTCGATGGAGTCATCTCGAGTTAGCGTTCCAACGCTACCAAGTGTAGCAAAAAGAAGCGAGGTCGAAAAGGCAAGATCAACTATCCGTACGTTGACCGTCCAGCAGGAAATACTAGGCATGGTCATGAAGCGACTCTTCGAGGCAGAGGACGAGGGAGAGATCAACAAAGAGGAGCGGGAACGCCTCGGGAAGAACTATGAGGTAGAGATGCAGAAAGTAACCGAGGAACTTACGAAGGCAGAGCTGATTGTGAGTCTCAATGAGCTTGAGGTAATCCGGTCAGATATCGTCAAACAGTTCCAGGAGACACTCACGGATACCCAGAGCAAGATAGATCTCATCATCAAGGAGCTCAACATTCAGCCCATCGAGCCCGTTGTACCAGATGAACCCAAATCCCAGCCTAAACCGAGAGGAACCAGGCCCAAGCCACAGCTCCAGCCCCAGGAAGATGAGCCAGATGTAGACGAGGAAGGAACTCCAAGAAGGGGAAGAGAGACCGTCGAAGAGCGATTAGATAAGCTTAAACAGGACGTGCTCAAGGAGCTAGAAGAACTAGATCGCTTGGAGCTTGAGCAATAAATGAGTTGGCAGAACGATGCAAAGATTAGGGCTGCGGAAAAGGGCGTATCTCACATCAAATCTAACATGGTCATAGGCATCGGAAGCGGTAGCACAGCAGCCGAGGGCATCAGAATTATTGGCGCAAAGATGGCCAGTGGGGAGCTAGAAAATATCAGGGCAGTCCCAACAAGCTACCAGGCCATACAGGAGGCAGTCAAAGCTCATATCCCTCTGACAACCCTGGACGAGTACCCAGTTCTAGACTTTGGGTTCGATGGGGCTGACCAATTGGACCTAGAGCTCAACGCCATAAAAGGCGGCGGAGGCGCGCTTCTCAGAGAGAAAATTGTAGCGTCATGTTGCAAGGAGTACGTCCTAATCGCTGACCAGAATAAGGTCTCAGATGTACTCGGCAGGAATCAGCCGGTTTACTTAGAAGTTCACCCGATGGCGGTGATGCCGGTGTCCAAGAAACTGAGGAACATGGGGGCGAAACCTACGATCAGACAGGCGATTGGAAAGCTTGGCCCCGTCGTAACAGATAACGGGAACAACCTCATTGACGCCGATTTCGGGGCGATACATAATCCGGGGTACCTCAATGCAAGACTTCACTCGGTGCAAGGAGTTATGGAGACTGGCTTGTTCATCGGGTACGCAAAAATAGCCTATATCGGGACCAAGGACGGCGTCAAGACAATGACCCATGCCTGATATCATAACAAGTTTTTAGTGTGAACCAGAGTACTTTGGTTCATGGATTTCGCGGACGTAGTGCTTCAAAACGGCCCAATTTTAACAATGGATGATCGTCGCAGGGAGGCTAACGCCGTAGCTTTGAAGGACGGGAAAATCATAGCGGTTGGGGGAAAACCACATGTAACACGGCTCATCGGGCCATTGACGGAGGTAATTGATCTTGATGGACGGTGTGTAACCCCTGGACTGGTGAACACTCATGACCACTTCCTTGAACACGGTATATCCTCCGCGTTCATTATTGACGTCAGGTATCCCAAGGCGGAGAGCATCAGGGAGATAGCGGAGATGGTCAGGGTGAGGGTCGGTACCTCTCCAACTGACCAGTGGGTTCTCGCCCACGTTTGGGACGAGACGCTTCTTGAGGAGAGAAGATTCCCTACCAGGTACGACCTCGATCCAGTAAGCCCTAATAACCCGGTCTTTATCAAACGGGTTTTCCAGATGGGTGTAGCTAATAGCAAGGCTTTGGAGATAGCCGGTATTACAAAGGACACACTTGACCCAGAATTCGGGATCATCGAGAAGGATGAAAATGGTACTCCAACGGGACTACTAAGAGGCAGGGCAACACAGCTCGTAACTGATAAGATAGATTGGAGTCAAGAGGACAAGTTAAAGGCAATCAGGCAGGCGTGTAAGGACTTCCACAGAGTGGGCTTCACATCCGTGATTGAACCAGGATTGATGGCGGACGACATCGAGGCGTTCCAAGAGAGTCACAGGCGAGGCGAACTGGACACCAGGATTCAAATGCAGATCGGGTTCCTCATGAGCCTGGATGAGACCAAGTGGGCGGTAGAGAACTACGGTATAGGTGGGGATGACATGCTCAGGATCAATGGCCTCAAGATGGCCGTGGATGGGGGAGTTGGCCCCAGGACCGCCCTGTTCTATGATGGATACCTGGACAAGCCAGATGTCTATGGCAACCAGATGGTGAGTCAGGATGAGCTCAATGAGATGGTGGAGCTAGGGCACAGGAACGGGTTCCAAGTGGCGATACATGCGATAGGGGATAAGGCCATTGATATCACCATGAATGCTTACGAGTACGCTCAGACTACCAGCCCAAGACCTGACCCGAGGCACCAGATAGTTCACTGTTACTTCCCGACTGAGAATGCGCTCAAACAGATCGTTGACCTGGACGTCATGGTGAACACCCAGACGCCTTTCTTCTACTTCCTGGGTGAGAGTTTCATCGAGGCACTTGGGCCTGAAAGGTGCGAGGACTGCATGCCAGTCAAGACCTTCGTCGAGAAAGGAATCCCCGTTGGCATCAGCCATGACGCGACGGTCACCCAGCCATTGCCCAACATAGGCATCTACGCCTCTGTAGCAAGAAAAACCCTGAGAGGAAACGTACTGGGCAATAAGGAATCAGTGGACGCCGAGACCGCACTGGGATTCTACACCATGCCCGCTGCCAAGCACAGCTTCATGGATAATGTGATAGGCAGCCTTGAGGTGGGCAAGTACGGCGATCTGGCGGTGTGGAACTTCAACCCACTAGACGTGAACTCCGAGAAGCTCAAGGAATGGGAGTGCCAGATGACCTTCGTCAACGGGAAAAAGGTCTATGAGGCATAACTTACCCCATTTTTAATGCCTTATTTTAAATCCTCACCCAGAAATGTATGTCCAAGAACGGGTGAGTCTGATGACTATTTTAAAAAAAATCAGGATACTTGATTTTAGCCACGTCTACTATGGGCCGTACGCCACAATGATCATGGCGGACTTGGGCGCCGAGGTGATAAAAGTAGAGCCAGTCTGGGGGGAAGTAGCTAGGGAATATGATCCCAAGTTTGGCGGGGTTAGCCAGGTATTCCACTACCTTGACAGGAACAAGAGAGGTGTAACCTTGAACCTCAAGGACCCAAAAGGAAAGAAAATAGCACTTGAGCTAGCTTCGAAAAGTGACGTGGTGATAGAGAACTTCAGCAGGGGGGCAATGGACCGTCTTGGGCTAGGGTACGAGGACATCAAGAAGGTCAAGTCAGACATCGTCTACGCCAGCCTCAGCGGCTTCGGGCTGGACGGACCGTACGCTAAGAGGCCGAGCTTTGCATCGATCGCTTCGAGTATGTCCGGGTGGTATCGCCTTACAGGAGATTTAGTTGATCCCGAAGGACCTCCAGTAATGCCCGCAGAGTGGCATGGTGACCTTGACCCCGGTCTCTACGCAGTTATCGGAATGATGGGCGCGCTTCTACACAGGGAGTGGACTGGTGAAGGACAGCATATCGATGTCTCCCAGCTGGACTGCATGATCGCGCAGAACGGCATACCCATCACAGGGTACCTCATGTCCGGGATGCTTCCCTATGAGCACAGGCAAAAGAGAACAGGGTTGAGGTTCATGGGTCCGTTCGAGGCTTCGAATGGGTGGGTGTTCATCCACACGAGTCCAAGGATGACTGAAAGACTGATGAAGGGAATGGGCGTTGAAAAACTGGAGAGCAGAGCTAATCTTGAAAACTGGACTGCTGAGAGGACGGTAAAGGAAGTTGTGGACGCACTTATCGCAGTAGGCGTACCGGCTGCTCCCATCAACTCGCTGAAGGAAGTAGTTGAAGACCCACACGTCAACCATCGTGGAATGATCGTGTCAGTGGAGCACCCTGACGCGGGCACGGTAAGGTCACCCAACCACCCCATCAAGTACTCTAGGGTAAAACCAGAGATGCGGAGCGCGGCTCCCCTTCTAGGCCAGCACAACGAAGAGGTATTGACTGACCTAGGGTACAGCGCAGAGGAAATAGAGGGACTTCGTGAGGCAAAGATAATCACGTAAACCTCCTAAATCTTAACTAATTGAACCCCCTGTTCAATTCCATGAACAACTCATACAAGGACATCAGGAAGCACGTCGATTCCATCAGATTAGTTGATACCCACGAGCACCTGCCCCAGGAGGGCGAACGTGTCAACAAGATCGTCGACGTCTTGAGTCAGTTTTACCTGCATTACACGTCCAGCGATCTGCGGTCAGCCGGTATGAGTATGGAGGACATCCTCTACATCAGGGACACAAAGATACCGCTCGATTACAGGTGGGCAGTCTTTGAGCCCTGGTGGGAGAAGATCAAGAACACGGGTTACTCAAGGTGCATGGAGATCGCCGCCCGTGAACTCTACGGGGTTGACGGAATAAACGCCGAAACCTACAAGCAGCTCTCCAGGAAGATGATGGATAGGAACAAAAAGGGACTCTACAAGTGGGTGCTCAATGAGAAAGCGGGGATCGATATCTGTATACTGGACACAATCGCTGAGAACTGCGAGGTAGATAAGGAGCTTTTTGCTCCGGTCCTCAGGGTCAGCGAGTACGCCAGCCCACGGAACAAGAAGGACCTCGAAACCCTTGGAAAGCAGTTCGGTAACCCTATCCATAACTTGGGGGATTACATTAACCTAGTCAAGAGAAGGTTTGACACCCTTGAGGGAAAAGTAGTTGCAGTCAAAATAGCTCTTGCATACGACAGGTCCATCCACTTCGAAAAGCGTACATACAGCGAGGCCGAGGAGTCTCTCAACAAGGTCTTCAAGACGCGGGGCTTCAGTTGGACACCCATTGAGGGCACCGAGTATAGCGAGGTGGTGCAAGACGGACCTGGGAGGGAGGAACTGCTGCCATTACAGGACTTTCTGGTCCACCTCACAATTCAGGAAGCATCCAAGCGTGGGTTGCCTATCCAAATACATACGGGGCTCCACGAGGGGAACCAGAACATGGTGCAAAACTCCAACCCCGAGCTCCTTGTGAACCTGTTCCTTGAATACGGTGATGCCAAATTCGATATCTTCCACGGTGGCTGGCCATACAGCAGCCAGCTATCAGCGCTGGCAAAAAACTTCCCCAACGTCTACATCGATATGTGCTGGATGCACATTATCAGTCCAAGCAGGGCAATATCTGCACTAGATGAATGGCTTGACGAGGTACCAGTCAACAAGATAATGGGCTTCGGTGGCGATTACCTGTGCGTCGAGGGATCATACGGGCACTCGGTGATGGCCAGGGAGAATGTGGCGAAGGTGCTAACTAAAAAAGTTGATGACGGCGTGTACGATATCGATGAAGCGAAAAAATATGCTACCTGGGTTCTCAGGGATAACCCTCAAAGGCTTTTCTTTCCGGAGAAATAGTGAAACCATCCAAAGTAATGTTTAAAACCCCGTTGAGGTGCATAGTGTTTGGTTGCCGGGTTCTCCTAGCCTGGTAGGGAGCTGGCCTGCTAAGTCAGTGCGCGTAACGCGCACGAGGGTTCAAATCCCTCACCCGGCGCCATACTTCAGGTTTATATTACTTCGAAAAGAAGCTTATTTTGGGGTTGTTTTCATGGATTTAGACATTCATAACCGACGTAGAAGATTGGATCTTGTTCTTGCCAGAGTAAGATCCTCCCCCGCGATTTCTGATGAAAACAGAATCCAGATTCTCAAGTTTAGTGACTATGGTTTCGCTGAAGGCCTCAGCGTAGAACGAGTAGAACATTATCTACACATTCTAAACAAGATCGCCCAAAAAATGAAAGAAACAGATCTAGCGTTCATAGACGCAAACAAAGATGATATCATCAAACTCGTAGGGTGGGTAGAACGTCGTGACATATCTGATTGGACAAAACATGACTACAAAGTAACATTCAAAAAGTTCTATAAATGGCTCAAAGGAGACGGCGAGACCACACCAAAAGAGGTCCGATGGATCAAAGCCACCAAACGAAAAAATAATACTTTACCGGATGAATTGCTCTCGGAAGAAGACATCGAAAAGCTACTTGAAGCAACCCGACATCCGCGCGATAGAGCTTTGATCTCAGTTCTCTACGAGTCTGGTTGCCGAATCGGGGAGCTTCTTACGCTCAGAGTCAAACACATTAAATTCAACAAACATGGGGCCAGGTTGATTGTGAATGGTAAAACTGGTATGAGGCGTATTATTATCATTGCGTCGAGTCCAGATTTGGCTGCGTGGCTTAACGTTCACCCATTCAAGAATGACCCAAATTCACCGTTATGGGTGGGGATTGGTACGGGTAACCGGGATAAGCCTTTGAAGTATCCAAGTGCTCGTAAGATGCTTAGGGTAACAGCAAAGCGTGCTGGTGTCGTGAAGAAGGTTAATCCTCATTTACTTCGACATAGTCGGGCTACTTTTTTGGCAAAGCATTTGACTGAGGCTCAACTGTGTGAATATCTTGGTTGGGTCCAGGGGAGTAAGATGGCGTCTACGTATGTGCATCTAAGTGGGCGTGATGTGGATGGTGCTTTGTTGAAGTTGTACGGGTTTGAGGATGATGTGGATGTGTCTGATGATGATCGTTTGGCTCCTGTTCGTTGTCCACGGTGTAAGGAGTTGAATTCCTCTGGGTCACGGTTTTGTGTTCGTTGTAGTCTTCCTTTAGATGTGGAGACTGCTGAGCGTGAGCAGTTGGTTCGTGGTGAGGTGGATAGAGGTATGGAGGTTCTTTTCAGGGATCAGGAGTTTAAGGCGTTTGTTGCTAGGAAGCTTCAAGAACTGAGTATAAACCAAGAATAAACGCGTGGGGAGAGATTCCCACCCACTTTTACTAGTAACTGTACGATTGAATTTCTTTTTTACTGTATTTTTTTCACAACTAACTCGCGCGCTTGAGAAAGAAGGGCAGTACTCATCGCTCCTGGACACCGATGAAAAAACAGATCCAAACTAAAAAACAGAAAGAATCCCGTACGTGCATCCTAGTTTCCTTCTCTCCACTTGTGCCCACACTCGGTACAGCGATAGACCTCCTCCTCAAAGTCATCCTCGCTTCTAGAGGCCCCTTTTGTAACGTATGCTTCTTTATTTCCACATTTTGGACATTTGCGAATAGTACGAGGTAAAGGAATTAATCGCCGAAGCTTTTCAGAAACAACAACTACTTTTTCATCAACTACTTTGTTGTTGGTAATCTTCTTGGGTGGTTCGATGTCAACAATATGGCCGCATTTGACGCATACGGCTTGTTTGTTAGTGTAATCTGATTCACAGAATGAATTGCATTTTGGACAAAACTTCATCGATGTATCCTCCATAGAAAAAGTGACGTGTTCACACGTTTGGTGAAACATTTGAACACAGATCTCTTTTTCATATTATCACTAGATTTGCTGGTATGAATCGGATATATATTAAAAATTCGATACTTGTTCCAGTAAAAATGCAATATATTTTTTTACTTAGTTTAGGTATTTGTGTAATATCTTTAAATATTGACGTTTTTTTAATTATATTTTAAGTTATTACGCGTTTTAGCTAATGTCTTCTTAGTTTAGTATGGGCTTTTTACTTATTTAGTATCTGGTTTGTTTTATATCTTGAATTTTATTGTTATTTGTTGGATAGGGTCAATGGAAAAGTAATGGAATGATAATGTATGCCTACGTGTGCGATTTGTGGGGAAGAGTCCGAGCAAGTATCTAAATGTAACAAGTGTGGAGAGACGTTTGGTACTTGTTGTACTGGGGATGAAAAAGGTAAGTGCTGGTACTGTATAGACGATGTAGAAGATATTCTCGATGAAGATGAAGACAATCGCGACAAAATAGACTACGATGATTTAAACACGGACTATAACCGGTACTAGTTCTTTTCTTTCGAACGCGCGCTCGGGGAGGGATACGAACCCGTTCATACTAGTACAATAGAGATGTTTTACAGTTGTTTTTACCAGTTTGAACCGTTCGTTCATTTTCATCGTGTTGAGTATGTTCATTATGTTGGTTTTGCTGATTGG
>Ga0257125_1003774_pt1 | contig 10357 bp, 9 predicted proteins | sample SI106_200metaG_FD_190183 | JGI IMG/M metagenome (GOLD analysis project Ga0257125, IMG submission 190183) | Marine microbial communities from Saanich Inlet, British Columbia, Canada - SI106_200 | ecosystem: Environmental > Aquatic > Marine > Inlet | place: Canada: British Columbia | collected...
TATATAAATACTAAAAACCGTCCCCATGTTTATTTAAGATACGGCTTGAATTCATACAGTCTCTTTGTTAAGGTCAACCATATAATTTTCAATTTATATTTTTTTCCCAATTTTCAATAGGTGACATTATGCCGATTCGTATTATCAAAGCGGTCAGTTCATTTGAAAAGGATCAGGTTTACAAGTTACGCCACAAGGTATTTGTTGAAGAAGAAGCCCGGTTTGATACTCAAGAGAAACGGGTTTTTGACAGATTTGATTCCTTTCATGACTCAGAAAGTATTCTTGCACTTGAAAAAGATATGCCCATAGCTACTTTGCGAATTTCATATGATAGCCCGGTTGGTCTGCCATCTTTTGATCATTATGATTTCTCCGAATACATCAAATCCCTTGAGGGGAAATGTGCCTGTGTGGGATGGCTGGGTTCTCTCAAAGGCTACCGGCATCATCCGGGTCTGGTGATTGGAATGTTTAAAACGGCCACCAGAAAAATTCGCATGAACAAGAACCGTCATATTATTTCCACCATTCATCCGCCAATTCTACCCCTGCTGGACAAAATAGTCGGTGCCAAAGCCATAGGTGACCAGTTTTTTTCAGGCCAGCTGAAAGTTCCCATGATACCGATCCATATAGACCTTGATAATATAAAACCGGGAAAAAGGGAAGTATTTGATGATCCCATAGCCCCAATCATTCAAAATTCAGATGAGAGACTGATATATAAAAATGGAGAGATTGTTATAAAAGCAGGTGAAAAAGGCCATCATGCCTTTCTGGTAATGCGCGGATCTGCCAGGGTAGTTGCGGGCCAGTCCACGGAAAGCCAGACCTTTGACGAAAATCATAACCATCTGTTATTTGGCCAGGGGCAGATTTTCGGAGAATTATCCTTGATCGACGGCAAGCCTCGAACCACAACGGTGGTATGTCACTCAAATGAATTGGACCTGATGGTATTAAATCAGGAAACATTTTATAATGAATTGGTATCCAATTCCGCCACTGCAAATCAAATTCTAAAAATTCTTACCGCCCGATTAAGGAGAAATATCGAAAACAAACCAATGACATCAAATTCCGAATTGCTGGCAAGGATTATGCTGGATGCCTCCAACTCGGGAGAAAAACCGGTCAACCAGAAATGGTTGGCCCGTCAGTGTGGTATCTGGATGAACGATATGAATCAGATAACCGAGAAATGGATCAATAACAGGTGGATTGATATTCAAAGTGAGAATTTCAGAATATTGGCACCAGAAGAATTGGAATGCCTTACTAATCTATAATTCATTTGAGTAAAGGCTTATGAAAACCCATATTGCCGCTGCACTGGATGAAATCAAAACCCTAATCGGTTCTGAAAACGTTATATCAGCTTCAGACATCCTGGCCCTATTATCAAAAAACAGTCTGGGGGTGCCAAGAAAAATAGCCGGTTGTATCTATCCTAGTTCTCTGGATGATGTCCAGAACATTATCCGTATCGCCAATACTTATCAAACCCCTCTGTATCCAGTAAGCCGGGGTGAGAACCTCGGCTATGGGGACAAATCCCCGATTAAAGATTACCAGATCCTTGTCAGTCTTGAAAGAATGAACCGTATCCTTGAATTTGATGACATCCATGGATATGTGATGATTGAACCCGGGGTTACCCAGAAACAACTTTACGATTTCCTCCAAGAAAAAAAAGCAAATTTTTGGATGGATGCAACTGCTGCAGGTAATACCGCAAGTATTGCCGGTAACACCCTGGAAGGCGGGTTTGGCCATACCCCAAAAGGTGACCACCGGAACCTTATCAGTAATCTAACGATTGTGCTGGGGAGCGGTCAAATTATTAACACAGGCACTTTTCCGGGACTGGGGCCGGATATCAGCGGATTATTTGTCCAGTCGAATTTTGGAATCGTAACCGCCATGCAAATTGAACTTGTCCCCATTCCAGAGCATTACGAATCGTTTATTATAAGCTTGAAAACAGATAAAGATCTGGAAAAACTGATTACCGACATTAGTGAGTTGAGAAGGCTGGGTATTCTGAACAGCCTTTTGCATATAACAAATGCCACCCGTGCGTTGATATCAACAAAAAAATGCCCCAAACAATTCCGTAACCAGACGATTTCCAATGAAATGGCTCAGCAATTGATGACATCCTTGTTGGTCAAAATAGGTCTCTGGTCTGCACTGGGGGCATTGTATGGTTCCAAACAGGAAATTATTGCCAAAAAAAAAATTCTTAAAAAACGGCTGGGCTCATATGCCAGGATCCGTTTTTTTACTGATGAAAAAATAAGACGGATGACCCGTATCATGTCATATAATTTTTTTGACCGGTTTAAAGTCATTCAAAATATCCGTGAGGGGCTTCAGTCATACCGTATTGCCCACGACCTTATGAAAGGAATCCCTTCAGATGAGCCAAAGGAAAATATATATTGGCGTATTGATTCCAAAAATGATCTCGGGTTAATCTGGTTTGCCCCTACCTTTTCCGCCAATGGTGAGATTACAAGAAAAGTGGTCTCTATCAGTGAATCCTTATTCAACACCTACGGTTTTGAATTGCCGATCACCTTTACACTAGTAAAACCGGATCGAATTGTCGGCATTTTGAGTATCAGTTTTAACATAAACAACCCGGCAGAGACCCAGAAGGCCCACGACCTTTACCATGAGCTGAAACAAATATTTGAGCGAAACGCTATCCAGACCTATCGGTCAAGTATCCTGAACATGGACGCAATAGTTTACCCGGATCAGGGAAAGATAGAAACGCTTAAACAATTAAAGTGTACTCTGGACCCCCGCCACATCATTTCCCCGGGAAGATATGGCATTTAATCTTGAAAGGAGATTCTATGGACATTTTACTCATTGATCCGCCGTATAAAAGTCTTAAAGGAGTTGTTGCCGAATCCGGCTATGTCTCAAGTCTTGTCAGTCTTGCTGGATTTTTACGTGAAAATGGCTTGGAATGCGGTGTCCTGACCTGTGACCTTCTCTTGGATTACGGACCCTCACAACTTTGGGATTTTGATGTTGAAAAATATGCTAAAGGGCAGAAACAGTATAAAGCAGCCGTTTCAGATGACAACCATGAAATATGGAAGAAGATTGGCCGGTACATAGAAGAATATAATCCTATGTCAGTGGGCATCACCTATTTAACACCCTGCCAGAATTCAGTCAATCAGGCCGCAAAAATCATAAAAATGGTAAATCCGGGGACAGCCGTCATTGTTGGAGGACATCATCCCAGCTTCATCCCGGAAGATGTTTTGGGAAATCCTGATATTGATTACGTTGTATTGGGAGAAGGAGAATTGGCCCTGACTGCACTGGTGAAAAATTTGAAAAATAAGCCGGTTAAACCTGAAAACATACCTGGAATTTATTACCGGAAAGAGAATCAGGTTCTGCATAATCCACCAGGACCTCTGATAAAAAACCTGGATGACCTACCCTTTGCAGCACTGGATTTGTTAATTGATTGTGATTTTAAAAAATACAGTCGCCATATGATTGGAACTGCAAGGGGATGCCCCTATAACTGCAGCTTCTGCTCAGACCGGAGACTGTGGAACAACCGTGTCAGGCGTAGGAGTATTGATCATGTAGTCAACGAAATCAAACATCTTATAAAAACCCGCAACCCAAGCGGGGTGGATATTATTGATGGGACTTTTACCTATGACCGATCATACGCCATTCAATTCTGCGACCGTTTGATAGAAGAAGGTCTTGAGTTCAAATGGCATTGTACAGCCCGCTATGATAATATTGATCGGCAGTTGATTGAAAAATTAAAACAAGCCGGTTGTGTGGCGCTTTACTTTGGACTTGAATCAGGCAGTCAGGATATTCTATCCTCGATCAATAAACGCACAACGTTAAAAGGCATTATCGAAACAAGTGAAATGGTTGCAGAAAGCGGGTTGACATCCATTGTCTCTGTTCTTGTCGGACTCCCCCAGGAAACCAAACAGGATCTGGAATCCACACTATCTCTTATGGAAAGCCTTAAGGCAGATATTTTTGATATAAACAATTATATTCCTTTGCCGGGAACCGCATTTTATGATGACATGTCAACTGAGCAAAAAATTAATATTGACTGGGGCAGCGTCGGCTATAAATCTTTTGACAATTATTTTACTCACCATATGACCCATGAAATGTTGAATCAGTATCTAAAACAAGCCTATAAAATTGCAGGAAGAAAAATGAAGATATTTCAGGAAAAAATGGCACAATAATGGGAATTGATGCGTTTTGTTTGATATATTTATGCCTTCAATAGAAGGCGTAACAAGACCCTCGATCATTATTCCGGCGGTCAGATATGTGTCGTGGAGGTGTTCCTTAAAAAGAAATGTCCACGATCATGCCCAAACCAGCACAGGCCATGACTAACATTGCTTTGAAGTTGAACTATCCGGAAAAAAATGAGATATATGCAATAGTTCATCCAACATAAACAAAAACGATTGGATATCACGTTGATCAATTTTCTAAAAGATCTAATTATAGAGGCGGGCGAAATCTGTAAAAAAGAGCAGGCTCTTTTAAAGCCTTTGGATATTGAATATAAAAACAAAAAAGACATCGTCACCACAACTGATAAAAAAGTTGAAAACTTTATTATTGAACACATCCAAAAAAAACATCCATCCCATGATATTTTTGCTGAAGAGACTGGTAAAACGCATTATAATTCAGACTATACATGGATCATTGACCCCATAGATGGCACCACCTCTTTTTTACATCAACAACCCTTTTATTCCATCAGTATTGCTTTACAACACAAGGATCAGATCACTCTTGCCGCTGTTTATGCACCTGCATTTAATGAATTGTTTTATGCGCAAGAGTCTGGTGCTTTTTTAAACACCATGCCCATACATGTGTCCTGCACAGACGAGTTGATCCATTCGGTCATGGCAACCGGGTTTGCCTGCTTAAGGGCAGATTTAGATCAGAACAATCTACCCATGTTTTGTAAAATCGTTCCGAAATTAAGAGATATCCGAAGATATGGATCAGCCGCCCTTGACCTTTGCTATGTGGCTTGTGGCAGACTGGATGGATTCTGGGAATATAATCTAAACCTGTATGATATTGCAGCCGGCGCTTTTATTGTAAAACAGGCCATGGGCTCAGTCACTGATTTTAGAGGAACATTTGATTTCCCACACCAGGGCATTGTGGCAACCAACACTCACCTGCACACGCAATTACTTGATAACTTTAAAACAGAATAAAAAAAGAAAACTATGACCATTCAACTGTATCCACACCACTTTGAAAAAAGGAAAATAAATGAGTAATGAGGTGCTTTTTGAAATTGTGTTCTATTCAGATTATGAAGGTATAGTCAAAATTAAGATAAAGGGGAAGATCAATGACAGAGACCAATAACAGAGCTGCCATTGTTACCGGTGCCTCATCCGGCATTGGTGAGGCCATTGTTAGAAAATTTATCTCTCAAGGTTTTGGAGTTGTGGGAAACGGCAGAAATGCAGATAAACTTGAAAGCCTTGAAAAAGAACTAGGTGAAATGTTCCGGGGTGTGGTAGGAGATGCTGCCGATGAATCTGTTTTAGAAAATCTGTTTGCAGCTGTTGAGAAACATTTTAATAAAGGTGCCGATATCGTTGTAGCCAATGCCGGGCGGGGACTTGGTGGATCGGTCAAAGACGCTGATCTTTCCGAATTTCAGGAGATGATGCAGGTCAATGTGACCGGTGCACTCACGTTAATGCAGAAAGCAGCCAGGCGGATGGTTGAGACCCAGTCCGAATCGTTTCCGGAGACGGCAGCAGACATCGTAATTACCGGATCTGTGGTGGGCAGGCATGTATCTCCCTTTAGCGCGGCTTACGGTGCATCCAAGTTTGCCATTCACTCTTTAACCGAAGGCCTGCGACGCGAAGTCAGTCCTATGGGCGTACGGGTTTCCCTTGTCGAACCCGGTTTAGTGTTCAGCGGCTTCCAGTCTGTTGCCGGATATACGGATGAGATAGTCAAGACCATGGCAGATAAATTCGGCCCTATCCCGGAAGTGAGTGATATTGCCGATGCGGTTTACTATATCGTGTCCCGGCCATCGCACGTCCATGTCTGTGATATCGTTGTAAGGCCTACCCGGCAGGATTATCCGTAAAACCATGGCTGAAATAAATAAACAAAACCTTTTTGTCCTGTCCCTGGCATGAAGATTAATCAATTTAGATAAGGTTTTATATAGTATTTTTAGTGACGGCATATTTGACCCTCCCCCAAAAAACTGGAAGCCAAGTTAAGCTATTTTTTTAGGACGAAGGAAACATGTTATCTAATAGACTTCATCATGATGCCCAACATTCACCAAAATGATTTCTTTTTTAATAATGTTGATAAATTGCGTATCCTGTCATGACAGAAAAAGAAAAATTTTGGTATGAGACAATCAGGGCGATATTATTAGGCATAGCTGGCTTTATTGGTGTTTATTTTCTTGCAGTGGTTTTTGCCCATAACAAAGGATATCAAGCATATATCGATCAGGAAAAATCCAAATCAGAAAACAAGTTATCGATGAATACATGAAGGAATCCTATAAATATACATCACTGCTTTATGACGATCTTGGGCTCGTTATTAACGGGCGGGCCCATAAGCAATATGATTGACTCTGTTTCAAAAAAACAAAAAATTATGATTGACTTTGTTTCAAAAAATATTGAGAATATCCATGACTTTATGTTTTTAGAATAGATGGGGACAGCATGTTTAAAAGGGATATCTTAAAGAAATTATCAATCTGGGCTCAAAAAAGTGATCGAAAACCATTGATTCTGAGAGGTGCTAGACAGGTGGGCAAAACGACAGCCATTCACCTTTTTTCTAAACTATTCGATCAATATCTTTACCTTAACCTTGAACTCAAAAACGAGCGGAATATTTTTGAACAGGGCTATCCCATTGAAGACCTGATTCAGGCAATCTTTTTTTACAAAGATCAGGTGAGGCATGAAGGTAAAATTCTCATTTTCATAGATGAAATTCAGTCCTGCCCATTAGCTGTTTCTTATCTCAGGTTTTTTTATGAATCTTTCCCGGATCTGTATATTGTTGCTGCCGGTTCCCTTTTAGAGACCCTTATTGATACACATATCAGCTTTCCAGTCGGCAGAGTGGAGTATCTGGTGATGAAGCCTTTGAGTTTTAAAGAATTTTTGATCGCTTTGGATCAAAGCGCCAGTCTGGATATCATAAAAAATAAAATCCCTGCCCCTGCTTTCACTCACGACAAATTAATGAAATTATTCCACACCTATTCAATTATTGGGGGCATGCCGGAAATCATCCAGAAATATTCGGACCAGAAGGACATCATCGCGCTTAATAGTATATTTGATAGTTTAATTGTTTCTTATCTTGATGATGTTGAAAAATATGCACGGAACCATTCAATGGCCAATGTTATTCGCCATGCTGTTTCAAATGCGTTTTATGAAGCGGGAAGCAGAATCAAATTCCAGGGATTTGGCAATTCCAACTATAAATCCAGGGAAATGAGTGAGGCATTAAAAGTATTGGAAAAAGCCATGCTGATTTATCTTTTATATCCTTCATCTTCCATAAAACCGCCGTTGCTGCCGAATACGAAAAAATCTCCAAAGCTTCAGGTCCTTGATACAGGTATGTTGAACTATTTTGCTGGATTTCAAAAAGAACTGTTTAGAGCGAATGACATTGGTTCTATTTATCAGGGAAAAATAGCAGAGCATATTGTCGGACAGGAACTGTTGGCGATTGAAACATCCCCTCTATTTAAACTGCACTTCTGGAACAGGGAAAAAAAGCAATCCAACGCAGAAGTTGACTTTCTTGTTCAGTACGAAAACCTGATCATCCCTGTTGAAGTCAAATCAGCGGCTACTGGCCGTCTCCGTTCTCTTCACCAGTTCATGGACCGTGCACCTCACAGATATGCAGTAAGGATCTATGCTGGAAAACTTGAGATTAATGAGATCAAGACCCTGGGCGGGAAAAAGTTTGCCCTACTTAACCTTCCATTTTATTTAGCTGGATCTGTTGCTGATTACCTTGAATGGATGATATCCCAATAGCGAAACACAAGGCCAGAATTGAAAATTTCAACAATTCAAATGAAGCGGATGAACCGCTTATTTGGGGTTCAAATCCTTTGAGAATATCATGGACGAAAAAACAATAAACCGTAAAAAGCCTTCCGATTTTACATTTACAATTTACAAATCAGGGAGCTGAATATATAATTTACCATCTTTCATACTGTTTTTTTATATTGCTTTAAATATTTTTCTTAAGGATTTCACCATGAAATTATTAACACGATTGATGATTGTATTCATCATTTTCGGGATTCCCTGGACAGGTCGGCCGGCTGAAGCCACTGATTTTAAGTTTATCGATACCCACAATCATCTGCATGGAGGACGAGATGGCCACTATATGGCTGGTGCCGGATTGGCATTGAAAAAAATGAATCAGCTCGGGATATCAAAAATGATCATCATGCCGCCCCCCGGTTCTCCAGGGCACCGCGGCGTGGTAGATATCAACAACCTTATCCCGGTTATCCGCAGTTACCCGCAGCGCTTTGCACTGATGGGAGGTGGCGGTGACCTGAACGTGATGATAATGAAAGCCAAACTCAGTCGCAAGGTCGCTCCGAATCTCAAAAAACGGTTCAAAAAGAAAGCGTTAGAATTGATAAAAAAAGGAGTTGTCGGATTCGGCGAGCTAACGGCCGAACATTTTTCATTCAGCAAAACCCATCCGTATGAAAGTGTGGCTCCGGATCATGAACTGTTTTTATTGCTTGCTGATATCGCAGGGGAGCGGGGCTTACCTATCGACTTTCACATGGAAGCCGTTGCAGAAGACATCCCTTTTCCCAAATCAAAATTTTTAAACCGATCCTATCATAACCCGGATAGACTAAAAGCAAACCTGCCTGGGTTTGAGAGGCTGATTTCCCATAACCGGAATGCAAAAATCATCTGGGCCCATGCCGGGTGGTGCAATACCGGCTATCGGACAGCCACCCTTTGCCGCAGACTGCTTGCTGACCACCCCAATCTTTATATGAGCCTGAAACTGTCGCCGGAGGGCAAAAAGGAAAACCGAATTTTAGAAGCGGGAAAAAACACCATTAAACAGGAATGGCTCAGCCTGTTTCAAGCGTTTCCCGACCGATTCATCATTGGCACGGACCAGTTTTACGGCCCGCCGGGCAGTAAACAAATCGGGCCACAGAAAACTGAAGCCATGAGTCATCTGATCTCACTGCTGCCCAAGGAGCTCAAACATCATATCTGTGTGGAAAACGTGAAACATATTTTCAATTTGTAGGGTGATCCTCCCCCAAAAAACTGGAAGTTATGTTAAATTAAATTATTTTTATGAAAAAATTTAACTATTAACATGCACCGGATTTCTTACCGGTGATATTTATATTAGGAGTCAATGAAATGAATACCAACCAAAATATTAAGACCTTTGAACAACTCAGCAGACAAAGGGTACGCAGGAGAGCCGAACCGGACACTCCTTGCCATGAACAAACTAAAAGATGGAATTATGACCAAGGATACCAAAACAGCAAAACTGACAAGGTATGAAATCGATAGAAACAAAAAGATTTCAAAGGTCTTTTTAATTTTCATTATCTGCACGACAGGTTCACCTTTGTTTTTTAATCAACTCAATTAAAAGGAGGTATCATGCAAAAGTCTATCAAATGTATTGCTGTATTAATTTTCCTGGGGTGTTTATTCCTGCTACCGAGCCCGAACGCCGGCACATCGTATGAGTACACGGTTGTAAAAGCCGGACACGCCGGAGGGGATGTCACCCCTTCCCAGGCAATGAAAATGGTCCAATCCAATAAAAATAGTTTTTTAATTGATGTCAGAACCCGTCCGGAGTTTGTCCTGGTCGGACACCCGACCATAGCTTATCATGTTCCGGTTAAAATCTGGACCGGCAAACATACCACTAAAGGATACGGGATGAATGTCAATCCTGCTTTTGGTTCTTACCTGAAAGCCAAATTCAACCCTGCAACAGACACCTTGATTTTTATGTGCAGAAGCGGCGGACGCTCCTGCACTGCTGCAGATTTGGCAGCAGAAGCGGGCTGGCCTACATCACGGATATTTAATATGCTTGGTGGTTTTGAAGGCGACAAAATTAAAAATCCGGACAGTGCTTTAGATGGAAAACGCATCATGGGCGGCTGGAAAAATGAAGGTCTGCCATGGACTTATGCGGTAAATAAAACCCTGGCCTATCCTGAAATGGAATAGAACTT
>Ga0257125_1003778_pt1 | contig 10351 bp, 8 predicted proteins | sample SI106_200metaG_FD_190183 | JGI IMG/M metagenome (GOLD analysis project Ga0257125, IMG submission 190183) | Marine microbial communities from Saanich Inlet, British Columbia, Canada - SI106_200 | ecosystem: Environmental > Aquatic > Marine > Inlet | place: Canada: British Columbia | collected...
ATTAATTGCTGAATGACCTTATAAATTCCTGGATTCAGGAATTCCTGTATCAATAATCGACCGGTAATTCCATCATCTGAGATCATCCCATCAACATTGGATTGTTCCATTAATTTAAAGTTTTTTCTACTGACCACTTCTACCACTGATTTAATCGGAGTTTGGTATTTGTTTTCCATTATTTCTACAATTGAACCGATGGTGAAAGATCTTTCATCAGAATTTTGTCTTTCTCCTTTTCCGGCAAGTATAATTACGCCAATTGATCGCAATATATTTGCCTGAAGTAAAACATCTTCATCTGAGGGAGTTCCTTTCACAAATAAAATATGCTTTTTCTGAAGTGAGTCGGGTAATTGTTCCAGTTGGTCATCAACAATGACAAAAATAGTATTTTTATGATCAGAAAATGCCCTTAACTCGTTGATAATTTCGTTAACTTTATTCTCTCCTGGAAAATTGCAAATAATAATATGGTCTTCATCCAGAATTTTCATAAGCCCCCGTTTTGTCTTTGAAATAATTTGTAGAATATGTTCGGCAATAAATCCAACCAGATAACCGATAATGCCAATGCCAAGAATCATACATAAGTAAGAAATAATAAATCTGCCAATAAAGGTGACAGGTGCAAAATCGCCATATCCAACTGTTGTCATGGTAACCATCGCCCACCAGATTGAATCAGTGAGTGTAAGGTCATCCTGGTAATTACTTTCTACCAGATAAAATAAACTTCCAAATAGCAAATTTAAAAGAATAGAAATAAAGATAGCTTTAATGATCTGGAGACCGAAAACACCTTCCTGGATATAATAGAGGTAATACTTTTTTACTGTTTTATATCTTTTAAATGAGAAATTCATAGAAAATGGGTTTGTTGTTTTATTTTTTTTGCCCTTCATCAAAAACCATGGTCACACCATCAATATTTATTAAATCACCGGATTCCAGTATTTTGGTTGCGATGGCCTGATTATTGACGGTTAGTTTTCCATTGCCAATTAATTGATAGTGATCTTCTGCTTTGTCATAAAACAAGGTTGCATGGTTATCTTGTATTGAAGGGATGCCGGCAATAGTGATATTTGCATTTCCGCCACTACCAACATTTATTTTGTCCTGTCCCAATGTCAAAATCTGAGTGGAGACATTTGCATTACCTTTATTGAGAATTTCCAATGATGGTTTTTTACGCTGTTTTTCAAAACGAATCAGGGATAAAAAAACTAATAGTATTATTGCAATAATAAAAGCTGCAAATATTTCTGTTTTTAATTCCTGAACGGGTTGCCCAAATACAGTACCTGTGAAGTAAAATCGTTCATTACTTAATCGTTCTTTTTTACCGGTATATACCACCTTTACATATTTTTTTTCAGATGGCTCCATGGAAGCTTTATAGGTAATTTGGTACTCTTTTTCAATTTGTTTAACAATTGAGAAATAGACCTTTTTTAAATCCTCTGGATTATGTGCATCAAATGTCGTGCCACCTGATTGAGTTGCAATTTTAATTAAGTGTTTGTCTTTTTTATCCCCTTTTTTCCCGAAATTGATAACATATAACGAAATACCTTGTTTTTGCAATTTTTTCAGTGGTTCTTGATATTGAATCACTTTTTTCTTAAAAATCCGGTGGGGCTGACCTGTTTTTTCAAAAAGAGAAATATTTTCACCATCGGATAGAATGATAATGACTTTGCGTCCTCTGATTGCTTTAAAGGCCTCCATTGCCATAGTAAGACTACCATAAATTTCAGAATAAAATTCATTTTTATATTTTGGCATCCTAATGTTATCCAGGTAAGCTTCTATGGCAGCTCTGTCTGTTGTTAATTCTGAGATAGCATCGTAGTTGGTATTATACGCAGCTAATCCGACTTTATCATTTGCGCTGGAGATATTGTTTAAAAACGATTTAACAGCTGATCGGGCAATGGAAATTCGCCGATAAGACTTATTGTGAGCTTTTTTCCCATCTATTGTTTGGTACATGCTACCGGAATTATCGATTAATAATAGAAAGTTGACCCCGTTACTGATATTAGAGTTCGTTTGAAAACTTTCAAATTGTTTAATTTGTCGATAATCCTTTTTATTTGATGATTCATATATTAAAAAATTTAATTGATTTAAGTTTTTAATTGCCCCGCCTTGAGCATCCATTAAACCCAGGTATAACACTATATTTTGATTCAACAGCAAGTCACTGGAATCAATCTGGGTGATCCTCAAGGAGGAACTGAAACCCGTTCCATAATATAAAAACCCTGACAGGACCAGCAATAGTATTTTAATTTTCATATTCTCTCCTATTTATATAAAAACAACAACTTAGCTGTTCCAATATGTACGATATCTTCGTATTTTAATAGATGTTCTTTGATACGATATTCATTAACGATGACCGGATTCTTTGAATCCGAATTAGCAATCAGTATTTTATTTTCCCGAATGTGAATTTCAGCATGAAAATCAGCGATGCCCGTATAATCTTTCAGTTGAATATCCGAGTGGTCTGAAGATCCGATTTTGATTAGTTTGTTAACAATCAGGAACTCCTTATTTTTTAATTTTCCGTTCAATAGTTTTAATACACCAATAGAGTATCGATGTTCGATGAGACTGTAGAACAACCCAATCAGAGAACCCATTATCAGCAATCCAACGAGTCGTGCATACATTATTTCAGGAATAAGCAGCCGCAGAAATTCTAAAGATAATCCACCTAACAAACCTCCAATTAAACCTCCCGTTATTCCAACCTTAATTTTGATCCATGACATGGAACGAATACCTTCCACTGAACCAATAAAAAGCCCTAAACAGGTCCATCCAGTTATTCTGGATATTGGAATGCCATAATTAATAAATATCTGATTGGATAAGGAATACTCCATCACCAGTGTCAGAACCCCCTGCCCCAATAAAAAACCGATTAAACCACCGAAGATTCCAATGACAGCGCCCATAAATACGGAAGGTATAATACTACCCCGTTTTGAAAGTGTAATGGATTCAATACTACCAAAAAAGCCCCCCATTACACCACCAACACAAACACCCTGAATAACACTGAATATCAGATAGGAGGAAAATAGAGTCTGAAAATATAGAATTATTTCTGTTACCGGCCAGGCTGCCAGGCCAGCCAGAAGGCCTATTAAAACAAATATCAGTTTTCGTAAAAACGTAGACACTATGGCTCCTTTTGTTGGATCAGTTCAATACTCATTTGGTTTTGATCCTGATCTTTTGAAATCTGAAGATATATTTTCTCCATAGAATGTAGCTCCACTTTTTTTTCAGTGGGTTTTGCAGTCAAAATCATTCCATTTTCTTTAACAGACAGGTCGATACTACCGGGAAATAAATTAAGCTCCAGATATTTTTCTGTTATTTTAGGTATTTCAATTAAATGTCGTTCTTTGCCACCAGTGGTGTAATTTTCTGATTGATTGATGAGCAATGAAATATCAGGTTCTTTAGTTTTGATAAACAACGAACCTGGTTTTGGGGTCATTTTTACAGTAAGGTTGAACTCAATTTGCTCAGGGCGAATGGTTGCAAAATATTTTTCAGTGAAATATTTTTTTAATTGAAACCGAAACCGATAACGTTTACCGGAAACAAATATTCGGGTTTTACGTGCTTTTGATTGATATTCCGGCCATTTGATCCATTTATTCTTAAATAAAATGGAAACCTGGGTTTGTTTCGATAAATCTGTTCCGGTTTGAATGTCGTATATTTTGAAGTTGAATTTTAATGGTTGAGCCTTAATCGTCATCTTGCTTGAAAATTCGATGCGTTGACCGCTACCATGTTTATTTGAATCAGAACTGTTAATCGAGTTTAAGTAGAAATTTTCTCTAAACTGGTTATTTTCAGCATATAATATTAAAGAATAGTTCCCGATTGGTAAATAGATCCGATCTGATTCAAAATTCTGACGCTTTATACCAAGGTCTATTTTCTTAAGTTTGAAATTGAAATCCGGTGGTTGACATCTTTCTAATCTACCGGCCTGTTCTACAAATAAAGTTGGTCTTATAAAAACTTCATTCGGTTTTTTATAGCTCACCGGCATACTTATGTTTACACTAAAAACACCAATTTTATGATCGAGAAAATATTGATAATAATACTCCTTATAGGCTCCTGAAAAATAAAGAACACTACTAGCAGTTAATAATAAAATAAAAAGTGTGCCGGTTAAGGCGAGAATTTTTTGATATCCTGGTTTTTCTTTTGGATCGGAAATTGCCTGTTCAGAGTGATCAACATAATTTTGAATAAGGCCTTTGATTTCAGTATAGGTGATATTCTTTTTAAGGTGTGGTGTTAGTTTTAATATTATTTGATCAATATTTTGAAAACGTTTTTGAAGTTTAAAGTGCATCGCTTTTTGAATCAGGCGATTGAACTTCCAATTGATTTCCGGATTTACTTTTCGGGCTGGCGTGTATTTCCCTTTCTTAATTCTGTTCACCAGGTCAGGGGAAAAACCACCCGGATATGGTTTTTTACCGGTAGTCATTTCATATAAGAGGACACCCATTGAATAAATATCAGATCGCAGATCTTTATTTTTAGCATTTTCAATTTGTTCCGGAGCCAGGTAGGATGGCGTCCCGATTGTCATTCCGGCCTGGGTTAATCCATCATCTTCATTGTCTTCTAAAGAAGTTGAGACACCAAAATCAACTAATTTTACAACCCCTTCTTTTGAGATTAAAATATTGGCTGGCTTAATATCGCGGTGGAGAATATTGTGATCATGGGCGTGCTTTAAAGCTCGACATACTTCAAAAAATATCATCGACGCAATTAGTTTAGGTAAATATCGTTCACGCTCAATCAAAGCTTCCAGAGTAATGCCGTCCACATACTCCATGACGATATAATAAAAAGTACCTTCTTTAAAATGATCATAAACCTGAACGATATTTTCATTTCTAAAATCCATCATAAAGCGTGCTTCACGTTTAAAACGCTCCGCAAAAGACCGGTTCCCAACCAGAGTCAATTTTTTGATAATCACTTCACGTTGTAATGTCGGATGCTTTGCTTTGTAAACAGCACCCATGCCGCCCTTTGCAATCAGTTTAATGACGGGATATTTACCAATCTTCGCAGGAATAGAAGGCATTTTTTCAATATTCTGATTAGTTTAAACAGGTATAATGGCCTTATTGATATCAATAAAATCATTGGTAATGATGATTGTCGCTTCAGATATAATTTCTTCCTGTTCTGCTATGGCAATCAATTCTTCACAAACAGCAAATTTGTAAATGGGGGAGGTTTTTTTTATAGGACCTTTTAAAAAAACGATGGACTGATCAATTAGTATATCCTGTTCCAGTTGTGAGCTGTCGTTTTTCAATGAATCGGGCACATCTTTTCGAAGACCGATACTATAATAGGCTGCTTTACGATAACCATCTTTTAAGGGACCGACCAGAATTAATGAACCTGAATAGGTTAATGCTATTCCACCCCTTGAATCATCTAAAGGTAACTGAACCTCTTCCCTTAACCCTTTTTGAGTAATGGTCTCTAAAAATGATTTTTCTTTGTCCAGCCATCCTTTAGCGATCTTTTCATATGATGCTTCAGTATCCTCAAGTCCGGAAGTAGACGCAATGTTTTTGATGTGATCTTGAATTCTAGTAGGCAATTGGGTTAGTACCGTATTCATATTAATGCTCCAAGTCAAAAATTTATAAAAAAACCTTTCTCTAATCGCATCTCTACTGCGGAACGATGCCCTAAATAAACCATTCAGTCATACAATATCTGAATGGCTGATTGAATTCAAGTACTTCAGATTAAACTTTTTTATTTTAAAGGAAAATGATTCATTATTTTGTTTTATTACATAAAAAGGCACATTTTTTAATAAGATTTCAAGAAAAATAATGTTGCATACGAAACAAACTGTCTTGAGTTCTGCAACGTTTTGTTGACTCCGAGAAATGATGAAAATTATCATTAGACTTTAATATCAGATAGATGAAATTTAGGCACGGCATATGCTATATTAAGGGTTATCTTCGAACAAACATTATTTAAAATTCAAATCACTTTTTTTTAGAGGAAAAGATGACCGTTCAAATTAATGCTGCAAATTTCGAAAAAGAAGTATTAAATATTGTCGGTATTAACTATGAAACAACTTATATGAAATCCTTAAATTTAAACTAACTATTAATAAACAAATACGGAGTTTTTTATGGAGAAAAAAGCATTCTCACCACTTGTTTTTCTTGCATCATTAGGTGCCGGTGGTATTGCAGTTATTCCTTTTTCTTTTTTACAATATACTTTTCATACAGGAAAAGGGCTAATTACTTTTAGTCATATTAATCATGACTTACTGCCAATGATGCAACAGTTATTATTTTATTCGCTTTATGCGGTAATGATCATTTTTACATTGATTCATTTGGTGATGACGGTTCAAAACTTTAAAGGATTAATACAATGGGTTAAAACGGATGAGTATAATAAATTTATAGAAGATCCCTTAAAAAATGCCGGAATATTGGCTCCTTTTATATCAATAACAATGACAATGAACCTATTTATAGGGCCCATTCGATTTTTTGTCCCTTGGATGGCCAGTAACTTACAGCTGATGATGCTTCCGGCTTTACTGACACTGGCGATTATCTGGGTATTATTATTAAGAACGGAAATTCGATTGTTAAAACTGTCTTTTACAAAAAGTTTTGATGTCAACAAGATTAGTTTTGGGTGGTTACTACACCCATTTGCTTTAGGGATGGTTACCGTTACTTTATCCGGTGTCGCAGCAATGTCTAAAAATGCAGATATTGCGCATACTGCTGCAGCTATGACAATGATTAGTGGTTCTATGGCCTTCTTTCTATTAATTGTAAAAATGGTTTCTGTTTTTCAAAGTCATTTTGCAGCACCTGGATTACCTGAAAAACAGTTCTTACCCAGTTTCCTAATTGCAATTCCCAATATTACATTACTGGCAATTGCAGGTTTCAGATTGAGTCATTATTTACATGTACAATTTAATTTCCATACTGAAATTCTTTCATTTGCCATTATTACTTTTTCTTTTGCATTTCAAACCTGGTACTTAATGTTTGGATTAGCTCTGTTAAAGGATTATTTTAAAAAGCACTTTTTCAAAAAAGAATTTTATGTCAGTCAGTGGGGTTTGATATGCCCATTCGTTGCTTATGCAGTCCTGGGAAGTTTTGTGTATAAAGTATTTGTTCCCTCATCGATTGTTTATAGTATTGTATTATTGAGCACGGTAACAGCCATTACTTTGTTTTTCATTTTATTGAAAAGACATATTCAGTGTAAATTGTCTACGAATGCCTCAACAGCCAGAGTGGCTTGTCAGGGATAAATCAAAAATATACTGGTGCAGCTTCTGCATCAGTTTCAAATAAAAGATTATGATAAAAATAACAGAGAAAGCAAAAAGAGTAATTCCCGAAACTCTGAAAAATCATCCTTCAAAAATGTTACGAATTATTATTTCCGGCTTTGGTTGAGGTGGTCCAAGAATAGGATTGGTTCTGGATGAACCAAATAAAGAGGAAATTCACACCTTTGATAAAGTTAAAATTTTAATTGAATCAAGAATTGAAAATTATTTGGGATCTTTAATTATTGATGTTGTTAAAAATTTTCGTAATGAAGATGAATTAATCGTTAGATCTAATTATGGTGCTTGTTAAGTCTTGACTGAAATGATTGAATTAAAGGTTTTTTTCTAATAAACCTTATCATTGCAGTTCATTTATGAGAGGCGCTAATCAGTTCATTTATAAGAGGCACTAATCTTTAGTTTTTCTGAAGAATCAGTACCCCGATTTATAGTTGGTAATTGATTAAACGCGATATTTTTTTGGGCTGCGAACATATTTAAATGATAATCAGGGTTAAGTATTTCAAACGCTTTCATTAATTCCCGGATTTTTTCCCTGCCACTCTCCTTCAAACTTTCTTCACAAAACCGGCAATTTAAAACTGGAAAATTTAACTCATTTTGTAATAGCAGAAGTGTCGATTTTGGAAGATATGACAAGGGACGAATAATAGTATTTCGGCCATCCAGGCTTTTCCAGTTCGGTGCCATGGATTTCATTTTCCCGGAATAGGTTAAACTTAAAAGTAAAGCTTCATTGTAATCGTCCAATTGATGCCCCAGAGCTATTTTTGAATAGTTGTTTTCAAAAGCGTAGGTATAAAGAATTCCTCTTCGCAGGCGGGAACAAATTCGACAAATTGATTTATTTGGTTTTGTTTTGGCTTCGATAATTGAGAAGCTATCAAACTTTAAAACGATAGGATCAAACCCTTTTTGTCTAATCCAATTTAAAAAAAGCCTTGCGTTAGAATCAGGAAAGTTCTGATCCAAAAAAATAGGAGTAATATTAAATTTGTAAGGGGATTTTTTTTGAATTTCTTTAAGGGTCAGTAACAATACCGTTGAATCAATACCTCCTGAAACTCCAACTAAAACATGATCACCATTCTGGAGCATCCGGTAATCATAAATCGCTTGAACGGTCTTTTTTCTGATTCGGTCAGAGACATTCATTTTTTTATATTTTTGTTATTATTAAAATTAGAGAATCTTTAAAAATAGAGCATCCAGATGCAATCCGTGACGTCCAGAATATAATGTACCAACAAACCGATCCCCAGGATTCTTGTTTTAGGAATAGCAAAAAGGAATATATATCCGCCTAAAGCCCAATATGTATGTAGGGGGTGAAAATTGATACTGCAGCGATCTGGGTTGTAGACCGGATTCGCCAGGAAATGGTCCAGGTCAATAACCATGGTTGATACCATTATTATCCAGGTGGATAAAAATCGATTTCGAAAAACTGAATACGATAAACCAGCCGGGACCAGAAAATGTAGGAGAATATGAAGTATCGCTCTGAAGGCCATAGTGTTCTAATTTACTAAAAAGCACATTTCTGAACCATATTTTTCTGATGGTCTTTTTTCAAATCCCTAACGGGTGTAGAAGTCATCGATTTCAGTTTTAATCTATAGCTAATCCGAACAGTATATTGTCAAAAAATTCTCCATCGATGAAAAATTCCCGGGTTATTTTGCCTTCCTCAATAAATCCAAGTTTCTTATAAACAGCTATGGCGCGATCATTATCTGATCTTACTCTGAGATTGATTTTTCTGATAATTTTCGAGTCTTGCGCCCAATTTAAAAGAGCTTCTGTGATTAAAGTACCGATCCCTAAACCCCAATTTTTCTTAGAAACAGTTACGCCAAATTCACCAGTGTGTTTTACTTTTTGCCATTTACCAGCCCGAAAGGTGACACAACCGACAATTTCATTTTGTACCCAACCAATTAAGATGGCTTGATTGTCAGTTTCAATGGAACCATGGATGAATTTTATCTCCTGTTCCAGGCTAATTTTATATTCACCAGCACCAAATGTCAAAAAATCACTTTCCCCTCCAACACTTGCAACATAGCGGATAAGTTCCTTTGCTTCAGATGGTTCGGCTTCTTTTACAATCAATTTTCGACCATCTTCTAACTGGAGTTCCTTTTTAAATCTTTTTATACTCATTTTTGCATTTTTTTTGGAATGTAATCGCAAAAGGGTTCTTCTTCCATGTAATCTCCTTTCACGGAGTAGGCTCGAGCACGACAACCACCACAGACATTTACATATTCACACTTTCCACATCGTCCCTTGTAAGATTTGAAATCGCGCATGTCATTAAATAATTTTGAATCTTCCCAAATTTCTTTAAAAGGTTTTTCTAACAAGTTACCGGCACTCAATGGTAAATAGCTGCACGGATGTACATTGCCCCGGGCATTGATAAAACAGATATTTTGTGCAGCGATACAACCTTTACCACCTCCTGTGGAAAAGGTTAATGATCTTCGTTTGAGTTTGTCGTCTTTGGCTGCTTTTTTATTAAGTTGAGGTACCACTCGATAATAATGTGGCGCACAGGTGGGTCTCATCAATATCTCATCTTCCAGTTTTTCCTGATGGTAATGCCATTCTAATATTTCATTATAGTCTTCTGCTTCGATGAGCTCTGCCATAACATCTTCACCTCGACCGGTTGGGACAATCATAAACATGTACCAGGCCGTTGCCCCCAGGTTTTTAGCCAATTTGAAAGTAGCCGCTATATCATGTTGATTACGTTTGGTGAATGATGAGTTAATTAAAAATTTTATTCCAAACCTGTTTAGTAATTCAGCCCCACGCATGACACCATCAAAAGCCCCATCGTGCTTTCTAAAATCATCATGAATTGCCTGAGTGGATCCGTCCAAACTTAGTGAT
>Ga0257125_1003781_pt1 | contig 10347 bp, 6 predicted proteins | sample SI106_200metaG_FD_190183 | JGI IMG/M metagenome (GOLD analysis project Ga0257125, IMG submission 190183) | Marine microbial communities from Saanich Inlet, British Columbia, Canada - SI106_200 | ecosystem: Environmental > Aquatic > Marine > Inlet | place: Canada: British Columbia | collected...
TATTTTAAAAAAGATGAAAATCGCAATATAGCATTAGATAAAAATGGAAAAGAAATAATGGAATTACGTATAATTTATCAACGTTCTTTTTATGATGCTGTTGTAGATAAAGACATATTACAAATTAGATGGATTATATCTAAAATGAATCGTAACATGTTTGAAAAGGAAGAAATTGATGATGGAACTTGAGAAATATGTTTAAAATTAAGCATTAATGGATTTGGAAAGATGATGACAAAATTAGATGATAATATTAAGGATACAACATATAAAAAAGGTATATTATGGTTTAAAAGTATCAATGATTTAAATGAATTTAGACAGTATTACATAGATAATTATAAAAAATATGATGAGTTGAAAAATATCCAATTATTTAGAACATATAGTAAGCGTCCAAAAGAAACAGATTATGATCCAAATATAGAAACTCAGTTAGATGACTTTAAAAAACAAGATAGTAATGCAATTTTATTAGCAGTATTTAGAGCAACTGAAGGATTTAATGATGTCCGTGTAGAAATAGGAATTAGAACATATTACACTAAAGAAGGAGATCCATTATTAGAAATTCAAAGAATGGGAAGAATAATGAGACCTTATGAAAACAAACAACAACCTAAATATTTAACGATGGAACTATATAAAAATGATTATAGGACTGAGTTAGTTAAAATGATAGGTAATTGGGTAAAATTTATAAATGATTCTTATAATAATCGTAAATATCAAGATAACATTAAACCAAAAAAAGAAAAAACTACCATAGAAAAACGACAAGAATATTCAAAAATAATAAGAGATTTTATTGAATTTGAAGATGATTATGATGATAATGTTGACGAATTTGACTTTAAAGATATTGAAAGAGACATTTTGGAATATTGTGTTGATATTGGTAATAAACCAAACGAACAAGACCGACTTCGTAAAATTATTATGATTGAAAATGAAAGAAGGAAACAAAATGATATTCCAATAATTGAAACTAGAAATAGTTATTCAGAATTTGCAAAAGAACATGGAAATATGTTAATAGATCCAGATGATTCAAAGGATGGTATAAAAGGATTTGATTGGATATATGTTCTTAATTTACCTAACATATATTATAGTTGGAATGATGCACAACATTATATGAAAAATTATCATAAAAAATATCCAAAAATTAAAAGTAATGATATTTATGAAAAAGCTAGAAAAAAATGTGATAGACTACCACCAGAACCATCGGTATATTATACTGAATTTACGAATATGGATGATATGAGTGGAATAATCATTAAATTAAATTTCTCTTGATTTATTTAATATAATGAATTAAGGGCGGTAAATTATTTATCATCTATTTGTATATTTTTATAATTAAATAGGATTTTCATAAAATTAACTGTTTAGAGCATAAATTATTTACGTCTGATAATTTTTTTATATATGATTGTAATAACATATATAAAACTAATAAAAAAAGGTCACCTATGGGTAGCTTAAGAATATATAACTAACCGTACCCATAGGTGACCACGTTAATTATGATGTAATCTATTATAGTTGATCATTAATTAGATGTGTAAATTTATTATTTGTTTTAACATCTTCTAACTTAAACATACCATAGATGTTACTATTTCTTTTATGTTTATATTTTATTGTTTCAACTATATTTAGATCAATATTATTTATTAATAATTATCCAATGTAAAAAACAAGTCAATTTCTCTTAATTTATATAACACAATGGATTAAGGGCGGTAAATTATTTATCATCTCTTTATATGTTTCTATAATTAAATATTTGTTCTATTATTAGATGACCCTTAGAAACAATTAAATAGTATTTTTAGTAAAATAACTATTTAGAGCATAATTTATTTACGTCTGATAGCTTTTTTATATATGATTGTAATAACATATATAAAACTAATAAAAAAAGGTCACCTATGGGTAGCTTAAGAATATATAACTAACCGTACCCATAGGTGACCACGTTAATTAGTATATAATCTATTATAGTTGATCATTAATTAGATGTGTAAATTTATTATTTGTTTTAACATCTTCTAACTTAAACATACCATAGATGTTACTATTTCTTTTATGTTTATATTTTATTAATTCAACTATATTCAAATCAATTAATATCATATAATAATCAACTCTAACTGATTTACTATTCTTTTTTTTAAATGAATTTTTTTTAGTAATATCAATCCCATATAAATTCAATAATTGATTTATATATTTGAGAAATTCTTTACTAGTTATTTTTTTTCTTCTACTTTTTTCTAATCCAAATAGTTGTCTTATATATTGTTCATCTGTAAATATTTTATTATTTTCAATTATATTGTCCATAATTTCTAATAATAGGGGTCGTGAGATAGTTATTTTTTGAGTTATATCATTCATACCAAAATCATATAATATTTCTTTAATTATTTTAACTTTTTGGTGTCTTTCTGTGATTGTTTTATCATTGATATCTCCAATTATATTTTTTTCATCCAATAAAGCCATAAAGTTATAAATCAAATAATTTTTTTTATAATATGTATCAATAAAGTCTTCATCAAGCTTATCTATCCCAAAAGTATTTAATATTTTATATTTTATCATTTGTATTTTCTCATATTCAGTTGCAATATTATTATTGATTTTTGATTGTATTATTTCCGCCATTTCATTATCAATATAACTAACTTCTATTAATTGTTCTTTTTTTATTTCCTTAATTTTTTTACTTTTTTTAGTTTTATTTATTAGTTGTTCATCAATAAAATTAAAGCCAAAGTCTTTATCGACACATATTTTTTTGAATACTGGTATAAAGTAATTTTTTGATTTATTTCTTTGTTCTATATCATTATAAATCATAATTGTTTCATATAATTCAATATTTATACCATAATATAATTTATGATGATTATAAAAATATCTTTTTCGAAAATTTGCTAATTCTGAAATATATTGATAATATTTATAACAATCATCATAAACATAATATTGAGCGTATGTTTTTGGGGTTATTTGAGAGATATCAAAATAGCACATTATATTTTTATCTTTAACTTGTCTTATCCTACCAGTCATTTGAAAAAAAGATCGTTGACTATTCGTATTACTACATAAAATTCCATATATTCTATCAAAATGTTTTTTATTCATATCTATACCTGCTTCAATTGTTGGCGAATATAAAACTAATTGATATTTAGACCATAATGTTTCTACTTCTTTTAATTGTTCTTTTAAAGAATCATCGCTGTCTTTACAATGAAGGATTGATTTATATTTATCCTTGTATTTATTATACAAGTCATATAATATTTTAGTACTCATTCCAATTATACATATATTTTTTTTATTTTTAAGATCTTTTTCAATTTTAGATAAAAAAAGAGTTATATTATTTGTTAAATTAAAATTTCTTTTAATTCCTTGATAAGTATTATTCAATAATATATATCTTCCTAAACTTTTTATAAATGTATGCGATCTATCACTATAATCGGCATCAACTGCAATAATTTTATTTTGGTTATCTTTGCAAATATTACAAAATAACTCAAAAAACTGTTCTTTTTGATCTCCTAATGTTTTATCAGAATTAAATTGGTTTAATATACTTTCAACTTCATCTAATACAATTAGGTCATATAATTCCATACATCTGTCATATTTGATTAAATGGAATAAACTTTCAACTTGACAAAATAAACGATTATATTCATTTAATTTATCTTTTTCCTTGACATTCATATAATTAGTGAAATTAAGATTTTCAAATAATTTAGCCATATTATTTGTATAACTCTGTCTAAAAGTGATCCATAATATTCTTTTAAATTTATGTTTTATTATTATTTCTTTAATTAATGTTGTTTTTGCAGTATTCATTGATGATTTGATTGCAAGTGTTTTTATTTTTTTATTATTTAACCATTTATTGATACACTCATTAATAGTATCATGATCTCCATTGTCATATCAAATTATATAATCAGTAAAATATCTAAAAAATGAAAATATATAAAAGGAATATTTTGAAAGACCAAATTGAGATTTCTTTTGGTTGGTTGTTCAAAAAATAACAAAATGTGATAATTTCGATGCATATATAACTCAACTTAAAATAGAACAGGAAAAAGAAGTTAGAGATTATTTTTATAGTATTGGATGGAATTTTGAATTATCATATGATGAAAAATATGAAATATTAGACTTTAAGTTTTACGAAAGAATGCCTGAATATGTTATCGAATAAAAAATTGATTTTGTTTATCATTATTATTTAAAGATAAATAACATTTAATAATAATATAATGGATACCAAAACATTCAAAGATCTTTATATCTTTCTACAATCGTATAATGATTTAATTATTGATTGGTTATTGGTTCCTTGGATTGGAAAAGACAAACAAGAATCGTTACTAAGATTGTTCGCAAATTTAGGATTGATTCAAAAATTATCAAAATTCGAAATGTGTTCTGGAAACTTTAACAACAAAACTATATCGAAAATAACAAATAATAAAAGTATATTTTATGATGAATTTAATAATTTATTAAATTTAAAAGATAAAGGAGATTCGTCTGACTTAACTGGAATTAATAAATTAAATGATAAACATATATTAGCAACAACATCCAAGAATTTAAATAATGAAACTGTTGGAAAACTTGACATTGATAAAATACTGACAAATTTTAAACAATACGAACAACAAGGATATTCAATGTCATTATGTATTGCTATCCGAGATATCAATAAATACAATGAAATGAAAAACAATATAGAAAGCTCAAATCATGAATTGTTAGATATTTTAGAAAAAGATGATACAATAGTAATCGACTGGAATGATTTGAAAGAAGCATTTTATCAATTTAAAATTATTTACAGTAATGTTGTGTTTGATAATTTAATTAATAATAATAAAAAACCATTGATATTTAAATTACATCAACTTTTAGGAATCCATAAAACTATCCAATTAAAACAAAATAATATTCATAACCAAATTTTATGGGGACATATCCAACGAAGTGGTAAAAGTTATATTATTGCAGGTTCTATTATTGAAGATAGTAAAAACAAAGAAGATTGTAATTATTTGATATTAACAACTGCTCCTAATGAAACAATAGAACAATATTTAAATGTTCTCGATTGTAGTCAGTTATCTGATTTTAATATTGTATATTTAAATGGAAATAACAAAACCCCTGAACTAAAAAAGAAAAATATAATTATTTGCTCAAAACAATATTTACAATCTAAAATCGATAATGATAATGATAATGATAAAACTAAAACTAAAACTAAAACTAAAAACATAAAATGGTTAAAAGATATGATTTTTGAAATGAGATTTTTAGATGAAAGTCATAATGGAGGAACAACTGAATTAGCTCAAAATACTTTAAAATATTATGGTAATAATTCTTTTACTATCCAAATAACTGCAACTTATACTAAACCAATAAATGATTATAATATTCCAAAAGATGCATTGATTTTATGGGATTTAGAAGACGTCAATTTGTGTCTAAATATTCATGATGAAAATAATTTACAAAGATTAAAATTAAAACATGGAATCATATTTAACGAACTATTAGAACAGTTTTCATGCGAAAATATCGTAAAAGAATATTCAAAATATCCTAAAATATTTACTTTAACACATGAAATCAAAGAAGAATATATTGATCAAATTATAGAAGATACAACGGATAATAATTATGGATGGTCTACTAAAGCAGTATTTTTATTGAAACAAAATAATAATAAAATTATATCAGAATTCCAAAATGAGAAAGAAAATTTAAAATTATGGTATTCGATTTTTGGTAAATATGACAAATTTGGAATACCAGATAAATACTATCCAGATGATATTGTTTTTATGAAAAGAATTAAAAAAATATGTAAAAATCCAGATTATAATTCCAGATTTATTGATGATATTGATATTGATCCTATGGTTATTATGTGTTTTTTACCTGGAGAAAATATCAATAAAATATCAAAAGCCACAAAAAAACTATTAGAAAAAAATAAAGTAATTAATGATTACTTAATAGTTTGTATCAATAGCGAAATATGCAATAATCCTAAAAAAATAATTGAAGATAGTAAAACACAAGCTAAAAATATGAACAAAAAAGGAGTTCTTGTTTTAAGCGGTAGACAATGTAGTTTAGGTGTAACTATTCATGATTGTGATATTGTCATACTCCTTAATAATACTAAGGAGTTTGACAGGATTTTCCAAATGATGTTTAGATGTATGACGGAAGGAATAAATAAAAAATGCGGGTTTGTAATAGACCCTAATATTAATCGTAGTTTAAAAACAATTATCGATTATTCATTACAAGTAAGACCAGATTTATCGTTAAGAGATGCTTTAAAATATATATTAACCGAAAAAATAATTAATATGAATGGTGATCATTGGATACCTTCATTTGGTAAAGATATTAATGAAATTATTAAATTCACTAATAAAATATACGATCTATATATATCAAATGCAGAACAAACATTAGAACATCAATTATCCAGATTACATATGAAAGATATCATTTTTTCAAATGGTGATCAGGTTTTACTAAATCAACTTATTAAAGTTAAACTATCAAAAGCACAATTACAAAAATATAATGAAATTATGGATGAGAATAAAAAACAAATTAAAGAAGGAATTGAAGTCTCTAAAATTACTAAGGAACAACTCGAAGAAATCTTAAAATTAAAAAAGGATGAAGACGATAAAATTGATGATACAAATGTTAATTTCATGGATATAATCAGACATATGACACCATTAATATGTATATTTACAATTCATGATAAGGAAACATCTTTTATTGAGATGTGTAATATAATAGAACAAGATCCATATTTATATAATATCCTGATTAATCAAACACAAACATGGTGGGGTAAAGATTTTTGTAAAGAATCATTACAGATATTGATAAAATTATATGAATCTAAAATAAAGGATGATTTTAGTATCACTGAAACTATCCGTATAGTTAAAGAAGTATTTGTGAAAAATATTGATAAACAATATAAATTATCTAAAACGATAGACAAATATTTAATCCCTCAAGAATTAGAGAAAAAACAAAACGCTGAAATTTCCACTCCATATCAATTAAGACAAGATATGGTTAATAAGATACCTATTGATTTTTGGAAATCACCTAAAAAAGTATTCGAACCATGTTCTGGTAAAGGTGGTTTTTTAATTGATACCATTGATAAATTTATGAAATATTTACAATTTGATGGTGGTAATAATGAAAAATATAAATTTATCGTCGAAAATTGTTTATATTTTAGTGATATTAATCCTACAAATATATTTATTAATAAACTATTATTAGATCCATTTAATGAATATCAATTGAATTATAATGAAGGAGATACCTTAAAATTAAACATAAAAGAAAAATGGAACATAGATGGATTTGATGCAGTAATTGGTAATCCTCCTTATAATGCAAGTGGTAATACTGGTACTGGTAATACTATATGGCAACATTTTACAAAAAAATCATTAAATGAATGGTTATTGAAAGATGGTTATTTATTATTTGTTCATCCTCCTGGATGGAGAAAACCTAATACGGAAAAAAGCAAATTTATAGATTTATATGAATTACTTGCTGTAAAAAACACAATGATATATTTAGAAATTCATAATGCTAATGATGGAATGAAAACATTTAAATGTGGAACAAGATATGATTGGTATTTGGTTATAAAACGTAAAAACAATAAAATTGTAACTGAAATAATAGATGAATTCAATGATAAATATTTATATGATTTGTCGTTTTACAAATGGATTCCAAATTCAAATATTAAAATGATATTTAATATGATGAGTAATATATCTAATACAAATGAAACTTGCGAAGTTATCCATGACGAAACATCATATATTCCAAGAAAAAAATGGGTGAGTGATACAAAAACAGATGTTTTTAAATATCCATTAATACATTCAACATCTAAAAATGGAGTAAAATATTTATATTCAAGTAGAAATGATTTAGGTCATTTTAATATACCAAAAGTTATATTTGGAGATTCTGGAATAAATGATGTTATAATTGATTTGCCTGGAAAATATGGATTAACACAACATGCAATAGGATTAAAAATAAATGATAAATATGAAGCCACACAATATAAAAAAGCATTATTAAGTAATAAATTTAAAATTTTCATAGAAAACTCGTCATTTAGTAATTACCAAATAGAATGGAGATTATTTTTAACGTTGAAAAGAGATTTTTGGAGAGATTTTATTGATGAACGATATTGTGATGTGATTTACAGTCGTAGTTTATATGGTTCTGATAAAAATAATACATCCCATTTAAAAACAGATACTTTTAAATATCCATTGATCCATTCTACAAATAAAAATGGAATAAGATACATGTACTCAAATGATAACACTCTTGGTCATTTTAATATACCAAAAGTCATATTTGGTCAAAGTGGGTTGAATGATGTAATTATTGATTTAGATGGAATATATGGTATGACTGAATGTGCAATTGGTATTAAAGTTAACGATAAATATGAAGCACTTAATATTAAAAAAGCATTATTAAGCAGTAAATTTTTGGAATTTATCAAATCATCGTCTTTTAGTATTTTTAGAATAGATTGGAGATTATTCACATACTTAAAAAAAGATTTTTGGAAAGAATTTATTAATGATTCTAGTAATAAATTCATAAATGATATCGATAATTTGTTGGATAAAATGAAAAATACACAGAATGAAATAAACAAAATTATTAGTAAAATAGGAAAAACTAAAAAAATAATCGAATTGTGAAATTTTATTAATTATTTTATATTTTTATTTATATTAGAATATGGATAAAAATAATAATTGTATTATATTTATTGATAAATTAAATGAATTATCAAAAACGATAGACAAATATTTAATCCCTCAAGAATTAGAGAAAAAACAAAACGCTGAAATTTCTACTCCATATCAATTAAGACAAGATATGGTTAATAAGATACCTATTGATTTTTGGAAATCACCTAAAAAAGTATTCGAACCATGTTCTGGTAAAGGTGGTTTTTTAATTGATATCATTGATAAATTTATGAAACATTTACAATTTGATGGTGGTAATAATGAAAAATATAAATTTATCGTCGAAAATTGTTTATATTTTAGTGATATTAATCCTACAAATATATTTATTAATAAACTATTATTAGATCCATTTAATGATTATCAATTGAATTATAATGAAGGAGATACCTTAAAATTAAATATAAAAGAAAAATGGAACATAGATGGGTTTGATGCTGTAATTGGTAATCCTCCTTATAATAAATCAAACAGTATTGGGACAGGTAATACTATATGGCAACATTTTACTAGAAAATCGCTAAATGAATGGTTATTGAAAAATGGTTATTTATTATTTGTTCATCCATCTGGATGGAGAAAACCAGAATCGGTAAAATCAAAAAATAATGGTATGTTTAAATTATTAACATCTGATAACAATATGGAATATTTAGAAATTCATAGTTTAGATGATGGTAAGAAAATGTTTAAAAGTGGTACTAAATATGATTGGTATTTAATAAAAAAAATAATTAAACATAAAAGTACAATAGTATGTGATGAGAAAAATATTTGTCAATTTGTAAAATTATATGAATTACCTTTTTTAAATAATTATAACATCACTGTCCTAGAAAAAATATTATCAAAAAAAGAAAATGATAAATGTGAAATAATATATAATAGGACTAATTATGATGTTGAAAAAAAACATATATCAAAAATAAACTTGTACACTCTACAACATTAAAAGGAACTAGATTTTTATTTACTGATAATAATAAAATAGGATTATTTAATCATAAAAAACTTATATTTGGAGATAGTGGAATACATAATGTTATTATTGATGATACAGGAGAATACGGAGTTACTGAACATTCTATTTGTTTAAGGTATAATAATATAAATGAAGCAACAAAAATAAGAAAAGTATTAATGAGTAATGTTTTCAAAAAATTTATAGATGCATGTTCATGGAGTAATTATCAAATAGATTGGAGATTATTTACATATTTAAAGAAAGATTTCTGGAAAGAATTTATAAAGGAATCAAATAATGATTTCATAAATGATATCGATAATTTATTAGATAAAATGAAAAATACACGAGATTAATTAGATGTGTAAATTTATTATTTGTTTTAACATCTTCTAACTTAAACATACCATAGATGTTACTATTTCTTTTATGTTTATATTTTATTGTTTC
>Ga0257125_1003783_pt1 | contig 10346 bp, 10 predicted proteins | sample SI106_200metaG_FD_190183 | JGI IMG/M metagenome (GOLD analysis project Ga0257125, IMG submission 190183) | Marine microbial communities from Saanich Inlet, British Columbia, Canada - SI106_200 | ecosystem: Environmental > Aquatic > Marine > Inlet | place: Canada: British Columbia | collected...
GTGGTTGCAGTGGTGCTCACATCTCAGTACCAGAGCGTTTTCCCATTGCTCTGCAGACTGAGGCAGAAAGATGAATTTTAGCCATTTGAGTAAATCTCAAGTGGCTTTTTTATTTAAATAAAAAAGACCCAGATGTAATTATCCAGGTCTTGTGAAATCTAGACAGCTGCATTAGCTACCGGTGTTTTCGGAGCTGGCAATCCAGCGTGTTCAGCTACAGTAGTAGCTAGTTGTTTGAAAAGTCCGGTTGGCAGGAAAGGACTGACCTGTTCGCCAATCTGCAGAGCAGTAGCCATGACCACACCAGGCTGGATTTCTTGACCAGCAACACTGACTAAGGGTCGCTGTCCAATATTCAGTTCACAACTAGCGTCTAGTCGATCAACTAACTGGGGATGACTGACAGGCGTCAGCAATGCTTCTTTATCCATGACAAAACCCTGTAAGGCTTCTTGTAAATGACTGCCTTTTTTGAGTTCTTTAACCAGTCCTTCAGTAGTTTTGGCCAACATAGATCGTACAGCAGTTGAACTAGGTAAGATGACCCGCATTGTATCCTGTCCATCGGTCAACCAGAGTACAGAGCTTGAGTCTAGTAAATCAGGAATACTGATGCCTGACATACTAGCAGAAAAATGACCAAACCAAGGTACGCGACCATTGATATCTGCTCGTACTGCACTGCTGACAAAATGCTCGACTCGGAAAGGTTGCATCCTAGCTGGAGACAAAGCTTCTGCTATTGGATACTGATCTGATGGTACAGTAGCCATAGTTTTTAGAATCGGAATAAGCCGTAAGCTTGCCTGGTAATCAGCTGCATTGTTTGTCAAGATTTTTTGGCGCATTCGATAATATTTAGGTACAAACCAAAGGTTTAATACCCAAATAACTGCAATAGCCGCCACAAACCAACGCAAGATATCCCAGCGAGCACCAAAAGTAAAAGAAATTAAGGCTATAATGCCAACAATGAAGCTGAGAGCCATGGGTGGGGCAAAACAGCTGGAAAGGTTGCCGGACAGTCGAGCACAAGTGTAGCCTGAGCGAGGGGTTGTGGCTTTCTTAGCCATGATTGACTCCTATAAGGTTGGGGGGGGGAGTGAATGTAAAAGATCAGACAATTTTTTATACCATATAATATCATATTTGTAAATCATTAGAATTTTATTATATTTTTTGTTATAATAAAGACAGTTTTATTATTAAGTCTAAATAAAATATGACCAATCAGGAAAAAGGTACTAGTCTAGTACTAGCAACTGCTTTTATTAGCGGTCTAGCTATTTTTATAAACAAATTTGGGATCAAAGGAATGGATCCTTATTTTTATACTTTTGCCAAAAATATAATTGCTGGGGCATTGTTGCTTAGTATTTTGTTGTTGGCTAAACATTGGCCTAGTCTAAAAAAATTGGACAAAGCTGATAAGTGGCGTTTATTATTGATTAGTATTATTGGTGGAGCTGTGCCATTTTTGTTGTTTTTCAAAGGCTTGACTATGACCACTGCTTTGAAAGCTGGCTTTATTCATAAGACATTATTTATTTATGTAGGAATATTAGCAGCTATATTTTTGAAAGAAAAAATCAACAAAAGCATGTTGTTTGGTTTTATAAGTTTGTTGGCTGGTAGTATTTTATTTTTGAAGATCACACCGCAATCTTTGAATTTGGGAGATTTGTTTATTTTTATAGCAGTATTGTTTTGGGCTGTTGAAATTGCTATTTCCAAAAAAACTTTACAAAAAGTATCAGGCACTTTAGTTGCTACTGCTCGTATGCTTGGTGGCTCTGTATTTATATTGTTATTTTTGTTGTTTACTGGTCGAGCTGCTTTGTTTGCTGGCATTGATTGGACCATGCTTTTGTGGATGGCAATCGGTGGTGTCTTACTGACTGGTTATACTATTACATTTTACAATGGCTTACAAAAGATCAAGGCTTCTGTAGCTACTTCTATTTTGACCTTGGGCATGGCAGTGACTGCTTTACTATCTGCTTTGTTTTTGGATAAGAGTCTCAATGCTCAGCAGTTGTTAGGGATTTTATTGATGATAGTTGGTGTTATTTTTGTATCAAAAATTGTTAGACGTTTTATTAAATCTATAATTTTTAGAAAAGCAAAACTAAATGCAAGCACTTAAACAAGCAATTTTATATTCTCTCAAACCTCATGAGCTTGGACTTTGTGGCCCACAATGTGTGGATGATAGCAAAGGCATTTTAAGAAGATATTTTTTGGGAGAAGATATTCCCGAAGATGAAATTAGAGAATTATTAAAGCAATTTACTGGAGCTTATTATTATCTAGAACTTATAGCTCAAGCAAATAATATAGATGATTATTTTGACGCTAAAGTAATAGAAGCTTATTGGCTAGGAAATAGTTTGTTAGATAATGTTAGGACACAAGATTTAAAAAGTATGATTTTGGAAAAATTTACTCGTCCAGATTTGTTGACTCCTGAGCAAGCCAAAGTAATAGTAGACAAGATTCCTGACAAAGTTGTAGCTCATCATAGTTTTCATGTATTTTTTGTGGGTTCTATCACAGGTCGTATAGAAATTACAGAAGATCTCAAAGATACTTGTAAGACCTCTTGGGGTGAGGTGATTGAGATTATAAAAGATAAAGTATTAATAAAAACCCAGAATTTATTTCCTGAAGAAGATGTGGAAACAAAAATAGACTGGGACAAAAAATTTACACCAGATTTGAAACCAGGAGATTTAGTTTCATTTCATTGGTCTAGGATTTCTGAAATTTTGGATCAAGACAAATTAAATAATTTGAAAAAATATACTTTAATAAATTTTAAAGCATTAAAATAATATATATATGGCAGAAGAAAAAAAAGTAAACAAGAAAAAGGTAGGGATTTTCTCTTTTACTTCTGACGAAGGTTGTACTATCTATCTGACTGAGATTTTTAATAAAAAATTATTAGGTTGGTTGGAAAAAATAGAGCTAGTTTATTTTTTGTCTATCAAAGATCACAAAGAAATAGAGGACTATGACATCGCAATTGTCGAAGGAGTCTTGAGTAGTGAACGTGATATGAAAGAAGTCAAAAAAATTCGTGAGCATGCCAAAATAATGATAGGCATTGGCAATTGCACTATCACTGGTATGCCAAGTGGTCATCGCAACAATTTTAATCCAGAACAAATGGAAGAAATCAGAGATGATCTAAAAAAGTTTGATTTTTTACCAAAATGTATTCCTGTCAAAGAAGCGGTAAAATTAGATGAAGAAATAATGGGCTGTCCAATGGACGCTGACAAATTTGTAGAAGCTTTTGAAAAATATATTTAACCATAAAAAATATGCATACACACAATTTAGATATTTCTATCGACAAATTATCCAAGATCGAAGGTCACGCTGATCTGGATATCAAGATCCGTGACGGCAAGCTAGAAGATGTAAGTTTGCGAGTTTTGGAAAACAAGAGGTTTTATACCCAAGCTGTCAAAGGTAAAAAAGCTATGGGTGTACCCCAACTAGTCTCTCGTATTTGCGGAACCTGCTCTATCGCTCATCTGACTGGCTGTATTGAGGCAGTTGAAAAGACTTTGAAAATCAAACCAAGCGAACAAACTATGCTGATGCGTAAATTGACTATGTATAGTTTGATGATTCGTGATCATGCTCTTCATCTTTATTTCTTTGTCTTACCAGATATTTTTGGTGTGGATTCTATATTGGATCTAGCAGAAAAAGAAAAAGAACTTATTCATCAGGCTTTACATGTCAAAGAAGCTGGTAATAATCTATCCAATTTGATTGCTGGACGAGCAGTACATGCGCCATTTGAAATGGTAGGTGGTTTTTCTCATATTCCTGACCAAAAAGATATCCCAGCTGTGATAGAGGAGCTCAAAAGCATCCGTCAATCTGTGATTGATTTGTCTGAAATATTTTTTAAGTGCGATTGGACTTTGAATAGAAAGACTAATTTTGTAGGACTAGTGACTGATGATTTTTCATTTTTGGAAGGTAAGATTCATTCTAGTACTGGTACTGTGATTGAAGAAGAAAATTATTGGGATCATCTAGTTAATGTAGTTATGCCTTATTCTCAGGCTGAAGGTTTCAAATTTGAGGGCAAAGATTTTATGGTCGGTGCCTTACCACGTATTAATCTCAACAAAGCTAATCTTCATGCCAATACTCAAAAAGATATGAAAAAATATCTTGATCTATTTCCTTCAGAAAATGTTTATCACAACAATCTAGCCCAGGCTATTGAGATCATGCATTCTATAGATCATTCTATTGAGATTTTAGAAAATACTACTTTCAAAAAAGAAGCCATAGTAAAAGCCGATACTCAAACTGGCAAAGGTGTAGGAGTAATAGAAGCACCACGTGGCACTTTGTATTATTGGTTGCGTATTGATGAGGGTATAGTCAAGTATGCTAATCTAGTCATTCCGACTGCTCAAAACCTAGTCAATATGAGAGAAGATCTTCGCCAGGTAGTTACAGAAAATATTGACAACGGTGAAGATGTTATTCGTAAAGAATGCGAAAAACTGATCAGAGCTTATGATCCTTGTATGTCTTGTGCTTCTCATTTTTTGAAAATACACTGGACTTAAAAATAATAAAAAAGCCCCGGCGTTTGTCGGGGTTTTTTTATATTTCTTTGATTAATTTTATTAATTGCTCTAAAGCATTTTTTTTGTCCATATCTGGCGGTACGCCAAAGATAGTTATTTTTTCTAGTTCACCGATTTTTTGTAATAATTTTAGATTTAAGCCTAGATCAAAATCATGCATTGAATAAGTTTGATTATCTTGAATTTGGTCAATATTTTTTATAATCTTAATTTCGTCTATATCTAAAACAGTGTCAATAATAACCAGTTCTTTGTTAACTGGTTTTATATTTTCATTAGGATCAGAAATCACAAAGTCTATTTCAGGTAATGCTTTTTGTAGCTCGGGCTGTAGTTTGAGAGGCAAGCTATCAAAAGGCAATAAAATATTACCGAATATATGAATAATTTTTTTAGGCATAAATACATTTTAGTTTAATTTGTAATAATAAACAAGATAAAAAAAGACCCCTAGTGAAATTCACTAGGGGTTTGTTGTTTACCAACCCTGTCCGCCTTTGATGGGCTTGGGATTGATGATCTCGTTGATAGGCTCCAGACCCAGTTCTTCGCGGGTCAGGACTACCGTACCGTGGCGCTTGAAAGCGCCGTTGATGGCCCGAGTCGCTAGCCGTTTGACTAGAATAGCCTTGACATTCGGTACATCCGGCAAACTGTCGAGCTGATCGTGTGAAGCATCGGGGTCAAAGCCATTCTGGATGAGAATAGTCATGACGTAGTCGATGGTTGCATAGTCAGCACCGAGTTGATCCTCATCACCATTACCGACATTGAGACCGTCGTCAGGCTTGGCATCGATGATCTCCTGTGGCACGCCCAGATAGTGAGCCAGGTCGTAGAGCTCCAGACCTTTGAGCATCTGCTGGATCATGCCATAGTCACCGACATCACCGCAGATGGTCCAAAAAGCCATCATGAATTCGGACCAATTGTCCGTGGATAAGACCATGCCGCCCATCATGCGTGCGATGTGGTAAGTACCAAACATCATGCGCAGACGAGCTTTGAGATTGCCCTGAGCAATGCGCTGAGACCAGTCCCAGCTAGCCAGAGCCTTCCCGCCATTAGTTGCGTGCAAAATAGATTTGACTTGCTGATCCGTGTTGGGTACGACACCGATAGTGTCACCCTTGATCTGGTCGGCCCAGTTGGGGTCAAAAGCAAAGTCAAATTGTGACGTCAGATCAATCATGACCTCCTGAGCCCCAAAGTAATTAATGGCTTTGCGACCCAGACGCTCAGCATCAGGTGCTGATTTGCAAGGCATGATTATACCGACTGAGGTCAGCTTGAAATCATGCTTGTCCTTGGCAATTTGCTCAGCTCGATGAGCCAGAGCCAGAGTGACCGCAGAGTCCAGACCACCAGAACTGCCGACCACAGTATAGTGGATATCATTATCCACACAGTACTGGGCTAGCATACCAGCAGCCTTGTCTGTGACTCTTGCGCACTCATCGTAAGACAGTTTGTAAGGCATTGCATACCTCTTTGGTTTAGAAGGAACGGTTGTAAAATCTTCTCTTAAATCACTAAAATATTTAGTGACTTGAGAAAAGGGCGGTGGAGGAATGATTCCACCGCCTTGTACTAATAGACACACTCCTCACGTGTGGTCACCTTGTGACCAAAGATACGTTTGAAGTGTTCAACATCTTCGGGACTACCTGTGGCCTTGGCCAGATTATCACTGAGCTTGACCAAACCGTGGCCGTTAGCTTCGATAGCCTTGATGACCAGTGACAGAGCTCTGAAACCAAGATCATTGGTCAAGTTGGTACCCCAGCCATAGCTGTGCTTGATTTTTTCAGCACAGTGATCAGCGATTTTGATCATAGTCGGAAGATCCAAACCATCGCTGAAAACCAGTAGTTTCTCACGAGGGTCAACTCCGTGACCCTCGTAGAACTTGATGGCTTTGTTACTGAAAGGAATCGGAGCACCGGAGTCGTGGCGCAAGCCTTTCCAGTCTTGAGCATGCTGCTGGGTCATGGCCTTGAAAAAGTAGTTTGTGCCAAAGGTGTCAGTCAGAGCGATTGACAGTCCCTGGCCAAACAGATTCCACCAGTCATCCATGGTGACGTTTAGAGATTCACGGATCTCATCATCGTTGCCATGCATGATGCCGGTCATGATCATGTCTTTTTCGTGAGCCGAAGTACCCATTGGCAGCAGACCAAAATTCATGGCTGCTTCGACATTGGAGGTGCCCAGGAAACTGCCAGGCAGTTCTTCGGTCAGAGCTTCGATGACGCGCCACTGCCACTCTTTGCTAAAGCGGCGGCGAGTGCCAAAGTCCGAGAAAGTGATGTCCGGACGACCTTTGAGCACTTTGATTTTGCCATGCAGACGGCGAATGCCTTCAGCCATGACAGCTTCTTGCTCAAAGCGAGATAGTCCAGCCATTTGCTTTCGGAAGTAAAGCTCGTTGATGATCGATAGAGCCAGGGTTTCCCACCAGATAGCCTTGGGCCAATCACCGGGGAATTCCAGACGAATGTCGTCACCGATTTGTTCGAGCTCAAAATCCGGAACTTGATTATCTGCGAAGAATTCTAGGAACTCTTCGGGGAACATCCGGCCACCATACTCATTGGTGCCTCGTAGGTAGTGAAGTTCAGTTTTAGTGGGTCTGAGAGTCCTGACATGCTCGAGTTGCTCGCGCAGCTCGCCCAGATCAAGTTCCAAACCCAAGTGGACACCCTTGCTACGGTTGGTAAAACCGTAGCGTACTGGCACGTAGCGATATTGCTTCCAAGCCAGTAAAGCCATGGTGAACTTGTAAAAATCTAAGTCCAGCATAGAGGTGATGATAGGTCTGTCCATGTTTTCTCCTTAAGCGGGTTTCGTGACCTGAAAAGCTCGGGCCGGTGAAAGTAGGCGACGGCAGATAGTGATGGTTGTAGCATTGAGATGCTCAACCAACTCAGTCCACCTATCAGCAGTCGTAAAGCCAAGCTGCATGGCCATCATATGCACACGCTGCTCAAAGGCAGCGACGGCATCTTCGATGTGACCATCAGCACCGATAGCCGGAGGGCCACCAGTATCTGAGATACTGCGCAGGACATTGACCGGGATGACATGCTTGAGCTTTTCAAAAGCCGCAGCAATGTCATGTTGGAAAGCCTGTTTGCGACCATTGGCTGCTACCAGGATATCCAGCGATTCGATAAATGCATCTGCATATTCGGCTTGTGTATTGGCCACATAGACCGGAATGCCATTGTCTTCGACATAAAACATGAACTTAGGACAGCTATGTCCCAGCTGAGGACGATTGAGAGCATTGGCCGTAGCAATGATTGCTCCATCAACGCCCATATGAGAGGCACCGTGAGCAAAGCGAATGTCAACTCCTGGGAAATGATCCTGGATAAAGCGGACCATGTTGTAGAGGAGTGACTCACAAGCTGCTTCATAAGCACCATGTCTGACACCCCAAGCCTGGCATTTCTCTTCAGTTAGAGAAGAATAGCCATTGGCACCCAGGACAATGATGTCATTGCCAGTTCGCAGAATTTCGCGAACAGCTTTGTCGTATTCATCGGGCAAGTAGATTGGAGTCTCGGAAAAGATCTTGCGATATATTCTCTGATCCTCAGGATCTTCAGGATTATCACAGATCACGTCAGGCATACCAGCAAGACTAGTCTTGCCTGTAATAGACACTTCGACAGTTCCATCAGGCAATCGCCTGATACTGCCTTCGTTACACTGTTTAGGCATACTTGCCTCCTTAGGCTGCTTGAGTTCGTAAGAACCATTGGATCAGAGCAAAGGTACGTACATCCTCGCAGACGTAGTTTGCCAGGTCACTGATCGGCATTCTGACGCGCTGGATTTGTTCGCCTTCATCTTCGACTCCAAAGATCCTATCCGTAGCTTCGATTTCGCTAGAGTTGATAGTCACAAAAGTCAGGTAACCCATTTCGTCCAAGATACCGGCCGAAAGAGCCATTGACTGGCCATCGTTTATCAGAGTGATGCGATCGGGGTCAATAGTAGCCCCGACTTCTTCACTGGCTTCCTTGGCAGCTAGTTGCTTGACAGTCAAGTCGACATCAAAGCGTCCAGCTACTAATTCGGTGATCATGCCATCAGGATTGTCATCCGTGATCATAGAGACCCGCGGTTGACGCACCAGGATGATTTCTTGTAGATCCTTGAGTAAGATCAGGAGACTAACAGAATCGGTCGTGCGGACAACGTCACGCGCACCGCCATCGGTCTGCCTTGTTTTGACTTCGAAGAACCCTTTCCAAGCTAACTGACTCTGGCCACGAGGCAAATGCTCGAGGTCATAGTAGAGCTGGTTTTCGGTAATGTATTCGGCGACTGTTTCAGGTACCAGATCATCGATCGGCAAACCCATGGCAATCTTTTCTCGTATTTGAGAACTAGATCCAGGATAGTGGCAATCGATCTCAAGGCAGTGAGGCGGTAGATCTTCTCCGCTCAGATTGTAGCCAGGTCGAGGCAAAACGCAAAAGTTCAGATTTTGCCAAACCTCTTGTCCATTTTTCCAGCTTGTCTGGATTTTGGACTGATCAGTACGACCCTTGATGATAATATCAGCACCAACTACATGCCATATTTCATCGTCACCGTTGTAGCGTTCTTGCAGTTCATGAGTAGGCGTAAAGACACCATTGTCCAGGTCATGCCAGTCAAATCTTAGACCAGTAATGTCCTGGAAAGCCAATTCAATCATTTGCTTGCGCTCTTGATGAGTGACTACACCGTTGGACTCTTTGTCGTTGCGAGATCCACAGGGCACAATCACTACTTCATCAAATTGCAGTAGCAGTAAGCCAGCAATGAAGTGATGATGATTGCCTGGTGGATTAAAGCTGCCACCGTACAAAGCAATACGTTTGGATTTCATGAATATAACTCCTTGAAAGATGTTGAGATTTTAATGAACGCAGTACTTCAATTGTTTAATTGAAGTAAGAAAACTATGAACAAAATATTTGTTCGCAGATTTCTAAAGAAAAAATTGCAGCCACGGTGTACCATGTGAGGTACACCGTGGCTGACTTGAAATGATTTGAAACTTGTTTGGGAACTAGTTGCTCCCAAAACCACCCAGAGCGGTCTGACTGAAGCTGGCCGCGCCCTGCGAGGCACGGACTGCCGACTGCGAGAAGACCGCAAAGGCCTTGCGGATATCGGACTGGAATTCGGCTTCGGACTTCTTGGTACCGTCCGGCTTGGTAGCACTGACTTCCAGGATCCACTCCTCGGGAATCCCCATCTCCATGAAGATTTCCTTGAAGTTGACGCCGACTGCATCTTCGCTATCGATGCCGATAGCGCAGACGATGTGATCCTCGAGGGCCAGCATATCGCGAACCACCTTGGCCACATCAGCCGCCGAATTGCGGTGAGAGTGCATATCAGCGCCATCACTGATGATACAGCTGACACTGCGAGCCGGAATACCCTGATCAGAGAATTCCTTGGTCTTGGCCAGAACACCACCCAAGAAAGAGACGCTCTCATCGTTGAGAGGCGTACCCTGATTGGGATTGTAGTTGTGGCTGTCCATGCGTACGGCACCGGAGAGCGGTGAGTACGGAAAGAGAATTTCGCCATTGAGATAGCGAGTGTGCATCAGAATGTTATCGGACTGTTTGCTGTCGCTCAGAGCATCGACGACCAGATTGTGGCCATCGCGTACTTCCTGAGCCTTACCAGCAAAGCGGATTGAAC
>Ga0257125_1003787_pt1 | contig 10338 bp, 11 predicted proteins | sample SI106_200metaG_FD_190183 | JGI IMG/M metagenome (GOLD analysis project Ga0257125, IMG submission 190183) | Marine microbial communities from Saanich Inlet, British Columbia, Canada - SI106_200 | ecosystem: Environmental > Aquatic > Marine > Inlet | place: Canada: British Columbia | collected...
AAAATGTAAGCTCATTTTCTATTGCTACAAATTTAGTTTGGAAAGATCAAAGCGGTCAAAAACAAGAAAAAGTAGAGTTCCATAATATTGTTGCTTGGCGTCGTTTAGCAGAAATTGTTGGTCAATACTTAAAGAAGGGCAGTAAGGTTTACATTGAAGGTCGTTTACAAACTCGTTCTTGGGATGATCCAAGTGGAGTTAAAAAATATCGTACAGAAATAGTAGCAGAAAATATGATTATGCTAGATAAAGCGGGCTCAGGGCCAAGCACTAGTGACGATTATTCTCAAACAGCTCCAGCTTCTAATACTAATCAATCTACACCTAGCGCACCAGCTTCTCAGAGTCAAGATGAAAACGAAATTAGTGTAGAGGATATTCCATTTTAAGATTTAATTTTAGATTATTATGCATACTAAATTAAAAAATAAATATTGTTATTTTTGTGTAAATAACGTTGATGAGATTGATTATAAAAATTGGCAACAATTGCAAAGGTTTACCTCATCTTATGGTAAAATTGTACCAAAACGTCGTAGTGGTGTTTGTTCAAAGCATCAAAGAAAAGTAGCTCAAGGCATTAAACGTGCTCGTTTTATGGCTTTTTTACCATATATTTCAAAATAGATATATGTTATCGATGAGCGAAATCAAATTAGCTAAGGTTTTGACTATCAATAACGAGCCTTATCAGGTGGTGTTTACTCAACATGTTAAAGTAGCTCGTGGAGGCGCAGTGCTAAAGACTAAATTAAAAAATTTAGTTAGTGGTTCTACATTAGAAAAAACTTTTTCTGGGTCAGATTCAGTTGAGGAAGCAGATTTACAGAGAAAAAAGGCTAATTTTTTATACAATCAAGATCAAGATTTTTTTTTCATGGATAATGAAGATTTTGAGCAGTTTCAATTTTCAGCTGATGTTATTGGAAACGCAAAAGACTATTTAAGCGAAGGACAGACAGTAGATGTGTTAGTTTTTAATAACCAACCTGTATCCATTGCTTTACCGTCAAAGGTTACATTAGAAGTTAGTTCTGCTCCAGAGGGGATTAAAGGTAATACTTCTGGTGCAGCTACTAAAGCTATTATTCTAGAGACAGGTTTACAATTAAGATCTCCAATGTTTATTAAATCTGGTGATAAAATAAAGGTAAATACTGAAACTGGCGAATATGTAGAGAGAATATAAATTTTTGTTAATAATAAGCCTATTAAAACAAACACCTACTTTCTAAGAAAGTAGGTGTTTGTTTTGGTGTTTGTTTGTGACGATAAAATATGTTATAATATAAGCAAATTAAGTTTAAAGCTAAGCCAATTTAAAAATGATGTAAAGAGCATTTTATTGTTTTTATCATAGATGATTAGCAAGGCTTTATTAGATAATATTTGTTATATTATAATGGCAGAAAATAAAAATAATTTAAAAGTTTTATCAGATGATTGGTCTGATGATTTGATGATTAAGGATGCGCAGGGTAATTTACATCATTTGAAAGATGATGTTAAAGATTTGCCTGATATAACATCAAAAGTTAGTCTGGTTACTAAACCAGCTCTTGCGCCAAAAGATGATAAATTTATTGATACAGAACCCTTGAGTGGATCAAAAGACAAAAAAGATTTATCTTTTCATCCAGATGATGATGTTGATATTAAAACATCATCTGCCAATTTGCCAGTTGATGACAGTAAAAAATATAGTTTAGAAAAAATTACAGACAAACTAATCAGTAAACATGGTTTAAAGTTTACAGAGACAGACAGTAAAAAATTTAGTGATATCTTTTTTGATTTTTTTCGTAATCGTAAAAATGCTATTGTAATTCGAGAGTTACTATCAAAAGATGTCTTTATAAATGGTAAGGTTTTATCTGAAGATGTGGTAAATAGTTTAGTTTCAGTAGCTAAGGCTATTAAAGAGAATATAAATCAAGAGGCTGGGTTAGTGGTTCGAGCTGAAGATATGGTACAAAAATCTGATGCTGAGTTTTTACAGCCAGTTAAAGTTGTTTCTAGTAAAGAAAAAATTGAGTTAGCGGATATAGAAAAAGAGATTAATGAGGAGACTTTTGATGATAGTAAATCGCCAGGAGAAACACAAGGTGAAATTCAAAATATTTTATCTGGCATGTCTGGCAAAACAAATGAACAGATTGATGATAAAAATCAAGAAAATATCATAGCAGATGATGGTGAGCTTGAAATAAAAGATGAAAAACAATTAGATGAGCCAATTATTGCTCTGGAGCAAACAAAAGATTCGGTTGATAGTGAAAAAGTAGATTTAGCTGCTAAAATGCTCAAAGATAATGCTAAAGAGAGTCCAATAACATTAGTCGATCAAATAAAAGATAAGTCAATTGATGCTCCTGTTAAAACAGAAAAAGAGGAGCTAGCTGTTTTACCTAAGGTCTCTAGGCCTAGTTCAGTCCCGGTAGTCAAACAACAAGTAGTAGATGTTGTTGCTAAGTCAGTACCAAAACCAATTGAAATTGAAAAAGTAGCTCCAAAGCCAGTGCCTAAAGCTACGTTAACTGGGGCAGTAGAAGAATTACAAAATTTAACTTTGGAAAATTTTCGTCGTTTGGGTAATTCTCCTTCTGAACAAGCAGAAAAATTGTTAGTTAAAGTAAATTTATTAGAAAAAGATTCTGTTACTAAAAAAGCACAAGGCATTGAGGCTTGGCGCAATAGTGAAGTATATCGCACGTATCTTGATTTAGGAGAAGAGAGTTTGAGTCAAAATAAGGATGTAGCAGCTATCATTGAACAGTATAATGCCGCTGCTAAGCAAACTTTGAGTTTAGAAGAGTTTTCTGCTATTTCAGATTTAAATAAGCAATTAAGATTTTAGATAATGAATCAGCGTTTTATTGTACCACAATTTATTGACGCAGAAGATAAGATTTTTGGACCAATTACAGTTCGTCAGTTTCTTATAATGGTCGGTGGTTTTTTATTTATTTTTATTTTTTACAAAACTTCAGATTTTGGGTTATTCATTTTTCAGACTGCCATTGTCGTAATAGCCACCTTAACCTTTGCTTTTGTTAAAATAAACGGCGCACCGTTTCATTTATTTTTTATTAATTTTGTGTCTACTTTTAAAAAACCAAAAATTAGATCCTGGAGAAAAGAGCAGATCAAGGTAGCAGAATTTAAATCCAAAGATGAAGATAAGGCAGTGACCTATGTTAAGAAAAAGAGAATATTACCAACTAGTAAGTTATCAGAATTATCTTTGATTATAGATACGGGTGGCGTGTACAAAGGAGAGCAGGCAGCTAATCAAGTAAATAAAGTTTATAATAATAGCTAGTTTAATTATTTATGAAAAATAAAAAATTAGCCGGTAACAAACCACAGAGTTCTACTCAAAAATATCTAGACATTGCTTCTGTCCAAGATGATTTAGTAGTGTTGAATGATGGTTCGGTTAGAGGAGTGATGATGATTTCATCTATTAATTTTGATTTAAAATCTGAAGATGAACAGAAGGCCATTATTGGGTCTTATGTTGGTTTTTTAAATACCTTAAGTCATCCCTTGCAAGTTGTTATTCAATCACGTCCTTTGAGTATTGATGATTATTTAGAAAGGTTGCGCACGGTAGAGAAAGAGCATACCAATGAATTATTACGTATGCAAATAGCAGATTATGTGAAGTTTATTTCTGAATTATTGACACTTGAAAAAATTATGAGTAAAAAGTTTTTTGTGATAGTGCCATATAATGAAATCGGTAACACAAAAAAGAATTTTGCTGCTCGAACAGCCGCTGTTTTTTCCACTGCTAAAGTAGTGAGATTAAGTCGTAAACGTTTTTCAGAGGCCAGTGCAGAATTAGATAAACGATGTGACTTTATTGGATCTGGATTATCTAGTTTAGGTATTAGTGCTCAGCGTTTAGATACGCAGGCCTTGATCGAGCTTTATTATAATAGTTATAATCCAGATTTGTTTCAAAAACAACCTTTGGAGGATATAAACAAACTAAAAATGGAAACAGATGTTTGAAGCTAATAAAATACAACAAAAACCAGCGCCAGTCAAACAAGCTCAAATGAGCAAGAAAGAGGTTCAAAAAATTGCAACAAAGAGCAAGGGATTATTGGAGGCTGAGAAAGTTTATAGAGAAGGAGTGGTTTCTGTCCGCGATATCATTGCTCCGGCTGCTCTTCAAGTAGAGAGCAGGCTACTTCGCTTAAATAATTTATATATCCGTACTTTGTTTGTGATGACTTATCCTAGATATGTAAGTGTTGGTTGGTTTGCGCCGATTATCAATGAAAGTGTGGTGCTTGATATTGCTATGTTTGTTTATCCAATGGATATTCCGATGGTTTTGAAGCAACTACGTAACAAGGTGGGTACAATGCAAGCGCAGATTATGTCTGATCATGAAAAAGGAGCACCAAGAGATCCTATTGCAGAAATAGCTTTACAGGACATTGAATCTTTACGAGATTCTTTGTCACAGGGAAATGAAAAGTTTTTTCAATTTGGTCTATATGTCACAATTTATGCTAAGACAGAAGACGAGCTAGAGCTGGCTACAGATAGGATAGAAAATTTATTAGGAACTCAGTTAATATATTCACGTAAAGCGTTATTTCAAACTGAACAAGGATTTAATTCTACTTTGCCATTAGGTAACGATGAATTAATGATTTCTACTAACATGAATAGTTCTCCGATTGCTTCTTCTTTTCCTTTTATTTCATCGGAGCTTACTTCTGATCAGGGAATTTTATATGGCATTAATCGTCATAATAATTCTTTGATTTTATTTGATCGTTTTAGTTTGCAAAATGCTAATGCCGTAGTTTTTGCTACTTCTGGCGCTGGTAAAAGTTATGCTATTAAATTGGAAGTTCTTAGATCATTGATGTTGGGAAGTGATGTAATAATCATTGATCCAGAAAATGAATATGAGCATTTATCAGAAGCTGTTGGTGGGTCATATATTAGCGTATCTTTAAACTCAGAAAGCAAACTTAATCCATTTGATTTACCGCGAGGTATAGGAGGAGATAGTAAGCCGGAAGATATTTTGCGTAGTGCTGTAATTACGCTCAAGGGCTTAATTCGTTTGATGATCGGTGATGTTACTAATGTTGAGGATTCGTTATTAGACAGAGCATTGATAGAGACTTATGCTAAAAAAGATATTACAGCTAGTTCTGATTTATCAAATATAGAGCCACCGTTGATGTCAGATTTAGAAGAAATTTTATTGAGCATGGAAGGTGGAGAAGATATGGCCTTACGTATCAAAAAATATACTGAAGGTACATTTTCAGGATTATTTAACAGCCCAACTAATATTAAATTAAATAATCAATTAGTAATTTTCAGTATTCGTGATTTGGAAGATGAATTAAGACCGATTGCCATGTATGTAATTATGAATTATATCTGGAATATGATTCGTAGTGAAATGAAAAAAAGGATTTTAGTTGTTGATGAGGCATGGATCATGATGCGTTATGAAGATAGTGCTAAGTTTATGTATGCTCTAGTGAAGCGTTGTCGTAAATATTATTTAGGCATCACTACTATTACCCAAGATGTTAATGATTTTTTAACTTCACCTTATGGAGCAGCAATAGTTACAAATTCTTCTTTACAATTATTATTAAAACAATCACCAGCTTCTATAAATTTGATTCAAAAAACATTCATGTTAACAGATGGAGAGAAATACTTGCTCTTAGAATCAGGTTTAGGTGAGGGAATATTTTTTGCCGGAAGCAAACACGCAGCCATTAAAGTACAGGCATCTTATGCCGAGCATCAGATTATTACCTCTGATCCAAAACAGTTATTAGAAATAGAGGATGCTAAAAAAGAATTTGAAGAAGCGATGTTAGAAGGCGAAACTTAAATTAGTATTTATTTTTAAAAAATAGTATGATAGATGATAAAAAAAATCCTTCGGCTAGCGCTCAGGATAAAAAGAAAATTATTTGGGTAACGGTGATTATTTTAGTAATCATTGGACTTCTCTGGTGGTTTTTTAGTCTGCGTGATCAACAATCAAAAACGCCAGATGAAATTAGTATCGAAAATCAGCCAGTATTTGAAACAAATAGTCCAGAATTAGAGTTAGTTCCACCGCCAGCAGAGGCTAGCGTAGAGTTTACAGTTAGTAATTTAGCAAAAACTTTTATAGCTCGTTTTGGTAGTTGGTCTACTGACAATCAAGGAGAGAATTTACAACAACTATTACCTTTAGCAACGGTAAAAATGCAGAATTATATTAATAATATTGCGTTGGATTATCAACGTGAAAATTTTTACGGTGTTAATACAAAAAGTCTGGCAGCCGAAATAAAAAATTTAGACGAAGAAAATGGTCAAGCCGAAATTTTGGTTAATGCTCAAAGAATAGAAACAAATAATGATTTAGAGGAAAATGTTTTTTATCAAGAGGCTTTAGTTGATTTAGTGAATTATAATGGCACCTGGTTAGTAGATCAAGTGGTTTGGCAATAAATATTTATGTCTGAGCTTGTTTTAGAACAACAAAATAAGAGAGAGTTGGCTGATGATAAAAGACCTAGTTTTGTTAAAAAAGGAGAGGACAGAGTAGAAGCGGCTAAGAAAAAGGCTTTAAAAAAAGCGAAAAAATTAGCTACCAAAAGAGCAAGACAAATTGCCTTACGTTGGATTAATGTCGGGTTTGCAGCAACCATAGTTGGAATCATAGTCACTTATCTGATTATGAGCGTTCAGTTATTTGTTGGCAATCTATTAGGAGTTGAGTCTCTCAAGTTAGAGGGTTGGGAAATAGCAATTTGGGCGCTTCTAACTATTATACTCTTAGCAATTACAATATTAGCATTACTAGCAGTAGATATAGTCATGCATCCAATTGAATGGGCTAAAGCAATTATTTGGGATTGGTTTGCAGGAGATTAAGTGATCACTTGTTTTGATTATAAAGTAAATAAGCGGATAAGATAATATTTATATATGAATGTTAAGAAAATTTTATTACTAATAGCTTTTATTGCCTTTATTGCTGGCGTGAGTTTTGCTTTGTACTGGGTATTTTTTAGAAGTGTCCAACCATCTTCAAATGACGACTTAGGTTTTAGCGGTGGAATAATTCCTGGTGTTGGTGAAGGTATTGATATAGTAGAAGATCCGACTGGACCATCTGGTTTACCTTGGCAAGAGTATGATCCGGAAGGTAAGGTATCTAGTGTGGCTAATGGTAGCCTAACTAAAGTGAGTAGGTTAAGCGATGCTAGCGTTGCTGGTCTTAAAGCTACCACAGACGGCATTAAATATTACGATCAAGATAAAAATCAATTTTTTAGAATAAACAGTCAAGGAGAGCCAGAATTAATTACAGATAAGAAATTTTATCAATTAGATAACGTTGTTTGGTCACCAAAAGATGATAAGGCCATTTTGGAATATCCGGACGGAATGAATATTTTGTATAATTTTCGTACTGGTGAGCAGGTAACCTTGCCAGCAGAGTTAGAAAGTTTTGATTTCTCACCATCTGGCCATGAGATAGTTGCTAATTGGATCGGTTCACACCCAGATAATAATTGGATAGTGATGGCCAATGATGATGGATCAGGTTTACGTTTAGTAGAAGGACTAGGCGATAAAGAAAAAGATGTACAAGTTGGTTTTTCGCCAGATAATCAGGTGGTAGCTTTATATAGAGAACAAGTTGACATGCAAAGACAGGAGGTTTTCCCTATTACTCCAGATGGAACTAGTCTTAGGTCATTTGTTGTTCAAGGAGCTGGTTTTGAAAGTGATTGGTCTCCAGATGGAAATAGTTTGTTATATAGTGTATATAATCAAAATACAGACTACTTACCAAATTTATGGGTAACAGGCGGCAAATCGAATAATTTAGGGGACCTGAAGGTGTCTCTAAATTTAGCTACTTGGCCAGATAAATGTAATTTTGCTGGCGAAGGATCTCTGTATTGTGCTGTACCACAGGGATTACCAAGAGGAGCTGGCATGTATCCGGAAATTGCCGATACATACCATGATAATTTTTATCACATTGATTTAAACACTGGCACTAAGACATTAATAGCTAGCCCGGTAGGAGAAAGTGGTAGATATACAGCTTATAATTTATTTTTATCTGGTGATGGTTCAGTATTATATTTTACTGATCAATCCACTGGTCGTTTACAAAGTATCCTATTAGAATAAGATTTATGAAAAAAACTTTTATAATAACACTACTTATTACCTTTGGATTATTTATTACTCAGGTAGCTTATGCTGGTAGTAATAAACCTATTTGTTTTAAACCAATGATTGCTATTCCTGGTTTTTCTAATGAAGGTTGTGATGCTGGTCAAATAGCTATTAGCTCCAAAGGTGATGCTATTGCTTTGTATATTAATGCACTATATGACTATGCAGCTGGTGCAGCTGGCGTGGTAGCTATGTTTATGATTGTTTTTGCCGCTTGGCAATGGATGATGGCTGCTGGTAATGCTAGTAAAATAGATACTGCTAAAGATACTATTCGTGGTGCTTTACTAGGTCTAGCTTTTTTATTTACTGGTCATTTATTATTAAGTAATATTTCTGGTGGTTTAGTTGATTTTAAGAGTTTAAGCTTAACAGGTATTGATACAAAAAATTGGGCTAGTGCTTTTTGTCAAAACATAGACCAATCAGTGTATGACTATGGATATGATCCTAGTGCTCATGAAATGTGTGGTGATACATACGCCACAACGACAGATGATGGTCAGAAAATTCAATGTGTGGATACAGATTGTCCTAGTCCTGGTGGTGAACAATGGCATTGTGTTGTGTATGATGGCTTTGCATCATCTGATCTTTGTCCATCAGCAGTTAATACAAATGAAAGTGTATCTTGTAGATGTATTAGGCCAATCCCTTGTGATCAGATAACGGTCGATAGTTGCGATGAATATGATCATTGGAATGATTTAATGGCTTGTGATGCTAATAAATGTTACGGTGAAGTTATGGCTGATGGTGATACGTTTACTGAGTTTTGTGGTGTAGAGAATAATAATTGCAATGAGCTTAACGATATAGATTGTGATAGTAATGAATTTTGTGAGCAATATAATTTTGATGGACATGAATTTTGTTGTAATACTCAGTTAATAAATCAGTGTGCGCCTATATCAGATGGTCATTGTATGGGTTCTTAATTTTATATGAAAAAAGCTTTTATAATAACATTACTTATTACTTTTGGATTATTCATTACTCAGGTAGCTTATGCTGGTAGTAATAAACCAATTTGTTTTACACCAATGATTGCTATTCCTGGTTTTGATAACACAGGTTGCAGTGCTGGTCAAATAGCTATTAGCTCCAAAGGTGATGCTATTGCTTTGTATATTAATGCACTATATGACTATGCAGCTGGCGCAGCTGGTGTTGTAGCTATGTTTATGATTGTTTTTGCTGCTTGGCAATGGATTATAGCTGCTGGCAATGCTAGTAAGATAGACACTGCTAAAGATACTATTCGTGGTGCTTTACTAGGTTTAGCTTTTTTATTTACTGGCCATTTGTTATTAAGTAATATTTCTTCTGGTTTAGTTGATTTTAATTCATTAGATTTAACAGGCATTGGAACAAAACAAGAGGCTTTTGGAAATACTAGTTGCAGTAGTTTGAGTGCGGAGAAGTGTCCAGATAGATGGGATTGTCAGATTCAGCCAGGTGTTCTTGGCGATGATACTTGTATAGAGAGAGCGATGTGTCCTCTGAGTGATGTATCGCGAATTGATTATATGTTAAGTGAAAATTCTAATAGATTGACTTGTTGCAAAAACGCTTTGGGGACTAGATGGGCTATTGGATTATTAGGCGGAGCTTTGAATAGCTGTGATTCTCTGCCGGGCACAGCTTGTGTTGGATTAACACAAAAACCCACAGAAGATTGTTATGATTTTGTATGTGATATGTATGACGGTATTGGCAATGATAAACGTCTTAAATGTGAAGAGTTGTCCTTTTGTGAATGGGATAATTTTCCCATGCCTCTAAATTGTAGATCTAAAAATTAAATTATTCCAAATGCATTTCAGTCTGAAGTTCGGCTAACAATTTTTGGAGCTGTTTGTTCGATAAATATTTTTGTGTATTTACTACTTTTTTGGCCCAATTTTGGGCCTTTTTTATTAGCTTAGTATCGGTTAATTTAGCAATTTTGAGCTTTGTAAGGCCAGTTTGTCTAGTGCCAAAGATTTCACCGCTACCACGCAATTCTAGGTCTAATTCAGCTAATTTAAAACCATCGTCAGTTTTGGCTAGAGCTTGTAATCGTTCTTTATTTAATTGTAAGTCTTC
>Ga0257125_1003793_pt1 | contig 10321 bp, 7 predicted proteins | sample SI106_200metaG_FD_190183 | JGI IMG/M metagenome (GOLD analysis project Ga0257125, IMG submission 190183) | Marine microbial communities from Saanich Inlet, British Columbia, Canada - SI106_200 | ecosystem: Environmental > Aquatic > Marine > Inlet | place: Canada: British Columbia | collected...
ATCGTCCTTATCCGTACTTTCCTCAGCATGGCCTTACAGTTGGAAGTGGAGGGGCGATGGCCCTGGCAGCGTGCCGTGGAGGTTCGGCCTGCTACTCTCCCTGGGGAACAAATCGATAAAAAGTGAGAGAGAAACATTCCCCACAAAATCAATTTTTTCTTGACTTGAAATCAGCAAAGGCATAGAGAATTTATTGGATGATTGCCTGTTGAATTTTTCACTATTTTCATAACGCTTCATCCCGTAGAGGCAATAACATGATTCAGGATATTTGAAACCCCCGTTTTTCACGGAAGAACGGGGGTTTCTATGCTCTGATAGCTGGAAAATTTTCCACCTATCCACACTGTTAGCTGTACAAACACAAACCTGAAAGCGGAGGTCGGATATGAGTAACGAAAGCAAGTGCCCGGTAACGGGCAGAACCAGCAAACAAGTACCCGGCGGCGGCACGACGAACCGGGACTGGTGGCCGAATCAGGTAAATCTCGACATTCTGCACCAGCATTCTTCCCTGAGCAATCCCATGGGTGAGGCGTTCAACTATGCCGAGGCATTTAAAAAGCTCGACTATGATGCCCTGAAGAAGGATATCTATGAACTGATGACCGACTCGCAGGAGTGGTGGCCGGCCGACTGGGGACACTACGGCCCGCTCTTCATCCGCATGGCGTGGCACAGTGCGGGCACCTACCGCATGGGCGATGGCCGAGGGGGCGCGGGAACCGGCAACCAGCGTCTGGCACCTCTCAACAGCTGGCCGGACAATGTGAACCTCGACAAGGCGCGCAGGCTGCTCTGGCCGATCAAACAGAAGTACGGTAACAAAATCTCCTGGGCCGACCTTATGATCCTCGCCGGCAACTGTGCGCTGGAGTCAATGGGATTCAAGACCTTCGGTTTCGCCGGCGGACGCGAGGATGCCTGGGAACCGGAGAAGGATATTTACTGGGGAACCGAGAGTGAATGGCTTGGCGACAATCGCTATTCGGGTAACCGTAATCTCGAGAATCCCCTCGCGGCTGTGCAGATGGGCCTGATCTACGTGAACCCGGAAGGGCCGAACGGCGAGCCGGATGCGGTGGGTTCGGGTCGCGATGTCCGCCAAACCTTCGCCCGCATGGCCATGAACGACGAGGAAACCGTTGCGCTCGTCGCTGGCGGACACACGTTCGGCAAGTGCCATGGCGCGGGCGACCCAGCGCAGGTAGGCCCGGAACCGGAGGCCGCCCCCATTGAGGAGCAGGGCCTCGGCTGGAAGAGCGTGTTCAAAAGCGAAAAAGGAAATGACACGATCTCCAGCGGCATTGAAGGGCCCTGGAATTTCACCCCCACCAAATGGGACATGGGCTATTTCGACACCCTGTTCGGCTACGACTGGAATCTGGTGAAAAGCCCCGCCGGAGCCCAACAGTGGGTTCCGTCCGATCCGGACGCTTTGGTTCAAAGCGCCCACGATCCGTCCGTGAAGCAGCCGCCCATCATGACCACGGCAGACCTCTCGCTGCGAATGGATCCGGTCTATAAGCCCATTGCCAAACGCTTCCACGAAAACCCCGAGGCGTTTGCAGATGCTTTCGCCCGAGCGTGGTTCAAGCTCACCCATCGAGACATGGGTCCGCGCTCGCGCTATCTTGGTCCGGAAGTGCCTGAAGAGGAACTGATCTGGCAGGACCCGGTTCCCGCAGTCGATCATGATCTGATTGACACAGAGGACATCGCCGACCTCAAGGGCAAGATCATCGCTTCGGACCTGACCCTCCCGGAACTGGTCTCGACTGCCTGGGCGTCGGCATCCACGTTCCGTGGCTCCGACAAGCGCGGCGGGGCCAACGGGGCGCGTATTCGTCTTGCGCCACAAAAGGACTGGGAAGTCAACCAGCCCGAGCAACTGGCGAAGGTGCTTGAAATCCTCGAGGGCATCCGAAAGACATTCAACGACGCGCAATCCGGCGGTAAAAAAATTTCGCTCGCCGACTTGATTGTTCTGGGTGGATGCGCAGGTGTGGAGCAAGCGGCGAAGAATGCCGATCACGATGTAACGGTCCCCTTCACGCCTGGGCGCACGGATGCCTCGCAGGAGCAAACCGATGCGGTGTCTTTCATTGTCCTGAAACCGAAAGCCGATGGATTCCGCAACTACCGGAAAACCAAATATGCCGTAACGGCGGAGGAAATGCTGGTCGACCGGGCGCAATTGTTGACGCTGACCGCTCCTGAGATGACCGTTCTCGTTGGCGGTATGCGCGTCTTGAATGCCAACTTCGGCCAGTCCAGGCACGGCGTCTTCACCGTGCGGCAAGAAACACTCACCAATGACTTCTTCGTGAACCTGCTCGACATGGGCACGACGTGGAAGGCAAGCGCGGAAGACGATGACGTGTTCGAGGGTCGTGATCGCGCAACGGGCGAACTCAAGTGGACCGGTACCCGTATCGACCTCCTCTTCGGTTCGAACTCCCAACTCAGGGCATTGTCGGAAGTCTACGGATGTGAGGATTCCCAGGAGAAGTTCGTGCGCGACTTTGTAGCGGCGTGGGACAAAGTAATGAACCTTGACCGCTTCGACCTGGCGTAGCATAAACGTCTTCGCGGGCTTCTGACAGGGCGGTAAAAAACGGTCAGCTCACAACCGGTTCCAGCGGACGGCGTACCACCGCCGCTGAACCGGAATGTTCGGCTTTGTGTACTGAATCCCTGAAATCTCCTTAAACCAGGCTCTCTTCTTTCATGAACCTGATGGAGGCGGCAAGGGCCACAACCAGTATGGAGCCTATATTGTGGGTGACCGCTCCCAGAATAGGGCTGAGCAGACCCGTGGCACCGGCAAGGACCGCGACAAAATTAATCCCGAAGCTCAGCCAGATATTAGTTTTTATGGTGCTGGACATCTTCCTGCTCAGCCGGATAAGAAAGGGCAGCTGTTCAAGTTTATCATTCATTAAGACGATATCAGCCGTCTCCAGCGCCACATCCGCGCCTCTGATTCCCATGGCTATACCGGTATCGGCGGCCTTCAATGCCGGGGCGTCATTAATGCCGTCGCCAATATAGATAGCTCCGCCCTCTTTATAACCTTCTATCTTTTCCAGTTTCTGGCCCGGTTTCTGGGCGGCATAGTACTCATTGATGCCCACCGATTCAGCAGCGTTTTTCACCGGGGAATTCTGATCTCCCGAGATAAGCGCAATCTTTGTTATGCCCAAGCCCCTAATGGCTTTTACCGTTGCTTCGGCTGTAGCACGAGGCCGGTCCATGAGGCTGATTGAACCGTATTTTGTGCCATCGGCAAGGACATCGATATTTGTGTAGCCGTTATCATCCAAAGACCCACTGGTCATAATTTCCATATGCCGTCCCTCAATCATCCCGGAAATCCCCTGGCCGGCTTCCGTACGGATCTCCTCTGCTTTTCCGCAATCAATTTTTAATTCTACGGCCTTTTTGACAATGGCTGCCGCAAGGGGATGCAGGCACCCTTTTTCCAGCGCTGCGGCCATCCCTAACACCTCATTTTCCATTATCCCTTCTGCAGCGTTAACGGCAACAACTTCAGGATCGCCTGCGGTGATGGTCCCGGTCTTGTCAAAGAAAAATCCTGTAGCGTCAGCAATATTTTCCAGGTACCTGCCGCCTTTGACCATAATTCCGGATTTAGCGGCTCTCCCTATGGCAGCAATGGTCGTGACGGGGCTTGCCAACAGGAACGAACAGGGGCAGCCAACAATAAGGACTGTAATTGCCCTGGTAATATCCTGAGTGAAAAGGTAGGTAAGCACTGCGGCCGAAAGAATAACAGGAGTGAACCAGGCGGCATAGGTATCGACGATCTTTCCGCTCCTTGTTTTTTGCTGTTCGGCTTTTTCAACCATCTGGATGATCCTGCCGATTGTAGAATCCTTTCCGACCCTGTCTGCGTGAATCTTTATGAATCCATCAGTGCAAAGGGTTCCTGCGAAAACTTGCTCTCCAACTTTCTTCTGTACCGGAATGGATTCACCTGTTATGGATGATTCATCCACGGCGGTCGCTCCATCTATGACTGTACCGTCAACAGCAATGGTTTCACCTGCTTTGAGGATAACAATATCACCTATTTCAACTTCTTTGACATCCACCTCAAGCGCCTTACCGTCTTTCTCAATAGTGGCCGTATCAGGTGTGACTTCCACCAGTTTGCGAATGGCGTTACGGGCATTGTCACTTACCGCTTCTTCCACAAGAGCTCCCAAAACCATGATCACACTAATCACTGCTCCCTCAAGGTAATTGCCATTAATAACGCAGGCGACAATGGCAATACCCACCAATTCGTCCACATTAATTTCTTTGTTGAGTATGCCTTTTACAGCTTCAGCAATTATTGGCAGTCCATTGATAGCTATAGATGCCAGGAGGGCAATATCAAGAAGACCCAATGGCAATGATGAAATCATCTGGGTTTTGGGCAGTAGAAAGGAGAGGGGAATAATGAGTGCTCCTAAGGAGACCTTGACAAAATCCTCTGAACGAAATAACTCTCTGTAAAGACTTAAATCCGCATGGCGACCGATCATTCTTTTCTCCGGTAATTTGTTTGACAGTCAAAATGTTTGACCCCTTATGGTAGTTTTTTGTATTTTGATTGTCAAGATATTTGATTATCAAGGTTAGTTGAGGTTCTTCGAGTGCTCACCGCCATGCTTAACAGGATAACGGTTAGGTATAAGGTGATTTTTAATGAATACTAAAGAGCTTTCCAAATCCATAATTGAGTTTTACGAAAAGCTGTCTACCTGGGAGGAGGGGGTGGTTAAGGATAGCGGGCTAACGACCGCTCAGAATCACACCATTGAAATCGTCGGTCATGAAGGGGCCATTAAGATGAAGGAGTTGGCGACTAAACTGGGAGTGACCACCGGAACCCTGACCGTTAGCGTCGACCGCCTCGAAAAAAAAGCGCTGCTGCAGCGCGTCCCTCATGAGTCTGATAGGAGATCGTACCTTATAGAGTTGACGGACAAAGGCCAGGAGATATTCAAAATGCATCACAACCATCATCTCAACCTGACTCAGGAAATGATGGCTGATTTCTCCGAACAGGAGCAGTTGGATTTTCATAAGTCTATCAAGAAACTGCTCAATAACTTTTAGCCCGAATCTAAATACGGTGACAAACGATTTCAAAATAGACGTGGTCTGTCCCCAATTCCCACTTATCCTTTTTTACTCACGCAAAGGCCGGGTTGTCCGGTTCAAGTCTTCATCCTTCGTGTAGCGAAATCTGTGTTGATATTCAAGGGGCTTATTAATGCCCCCATTTCAGAACAGCGGATTGATCAATATAAATTCATGGGACCCACTGGCTTGGGCATCAGCTCTCGTATACTGATTTTCCGTTTCCAGCTTAAAGAACGCCTTTCAAAAGAGAAATGCTCTCCAAAAAATCAAATTTTTCTTGACTTGAAATCAGCAAAGGCATAGAGATTTTATTGGATGATTACCTGTTGAATTTTTCACTATTTTCATAACGCTTCATCCCGTAGAGGAAATAACATGATTCAGGATATCTGAAACCCCCGTTTTTCACGGAAGAACGGGGGTTTCTTTGCTCTGAGACCCCGAACACCAGCGCCAATACGCAATAGGTGGAAAAGCAATGTCCAAGTTTCCATATTTTACTATTTAATATATCAATAGATTGAAATTATTTCGTTCTATAAAAGCAATAGCTGGAAAGTTTTCCACCTATCCATACTGTTATGTGTTTTAGAGACGACTAACTTCAATGCAAAGCGGGTAATTATCTTTATAGGTTATCAACAAAAATGTAATCCAGTTGGGTATTAAAGAAAGACTCGAACAGCAAACAAATGATATTATCGACGATTTCATGACCATATAAATTAGGATGGTTCTATTAAATGCCTTCTACTTTCAATCCATCACCTGACGTACCAGAAGAGTTGGTTGATGCAGCAGCATCAGGAATGCTTGTAGTTTTTATAGGCGCTGGGGTTTCAAGACTGGTAGGTTGCCCATCATGGAATGGGTTTGCATCAGCAGTATTGAATCAACTAACACCGGCCGTAATTGATTATCATGAAAAATCATTAATTGATTCCATGCCAGATCCGCGAAAAAAAACTATCAATCGCAAAAATTTTGGAAGAAGAAAATAGTGTAAATATTGATTACAAAAGTATTTTTAATATCAATAAGCCCAAAAGTGACATTTATCATTATATTAATAGGTTGTCATGCACTTTTGTGACGACAAATTATGATAAGTTAATTATTCCTGAAATATCGGCAACAAAATCTGAAGAAGAATGGCGCTTCTATAACATTGAAGATATTTTAAGAGATAAACTTGATGATCAGGGCAATGTTATTCATCTGCATGGCTGCGTAGATAATCCAAAAAGCATGATTATTACCACTAAAGACTATCTTTTACATTATTCAAGTGAAAAGATACCTGCCTTTCTTGAATATATGTTTATATATAAGACTGTATTGTTTCTCGGATACGGACTAGAAGAAATAGAAATCATAGAGTATATCCTTAAAGGAAGTAATCAGATAGGGGCACAAGAAAAGAAATTATTTATTTTACAAGGATTTTTTAATGCTGAAATGTCTTTATTTGAAAAATTGAAAAAGTATTATGAACAATCATTCAATGCAAAGTTGATAGGTTTCCCAAAAGATTATAATGAATATGAACATCAAAAAGATATAATTAAAAGCTGGACGAATAAACTAAGTTTTGGTTCTGTAAAGGTTGTTGATGAACTAAAGGCAATGGAGGAAGAATTGGATGGTTAACATTCTTACTCCAAATCAACGTAGTGCGCTAAATAGAGCTTTAAAACACCCTGAGCTGCTACCAAGGTTATATAGAAAGGTTGAAGGGTTGCATTGGTCTGATGCGTTCACTGAAGTTGGCCTGCTTGAGTCAGAATGCAATCCTCCACCAAAACCTGCTAAAGATGAAGGCTTTTTCCAGATACCTGCGTGGCCTATAACTGAGTATTTGGTAAAGACTTCACCATTGCTCAAAGAGCCTGATAATAGAGAATATGCTATTAAGTTTCGTAATCTGTTAAGAAATGTCACAAAGCACTCAAAAAAAGAAGGGTTTGGGAATTATCGGACATGGTGGCAGTTTGCAAAGGTTATCAGAAATATACCTGTTGAATTATTGGAGGATGAGGATATTGAACTTGTTCGGTACTGGATAACAGACAAGTTCGAACGTGGGATTATTGGTGAAACATTAGGAAAATGGTTATTTGACCTTCTGGAAATAAATAATGCACAGGCTAAAAATATTTCGCTGAAACTATTAGATGCTTTATATGAGATAACTTTTGTTACAGAAAAAATTATCAGTAAAGATAAGCCGAAAGCAGTTGTGGCTTTTAATTCATATAGAATAGATAAATTAACAGAGCGGATATCTAGAAAAGCATCTGCGTCACTTGGCGTTCAGGCAGTAGATCTTTTTAAATATAAGTTAGAATATATATTAGATTGTCAAGATAATGATAAATGGTCTTCAATATGGAGACCAGCCATTGAAGAGCACAGCCAAAATTTGCGCAATGATGATGCTGACGATATAGTTCTCAAGGCGTTTAGAGAAAGCGTAATGGGTTTATTTGAATATGATAGTAACATTGCTGAGAAATATTTAATCGAATTATTTGGTAGTAAATTTCAAACGGTTATCCGAGTAGCTATATTTGTAATTGATCAGATGTTTCCTGTTTTAAATAATGATACGTCTTCAAGAGCCATAGATCGGATATATTTCAAAAGCAACTATAGACATGAAGTATGGAATTTGCTTTCAAATAGGTTTGAGCAATTTTCCGATCATTTAAAAGAAAAGACTTTGGAAATTATCGATAATTTGAAAGTGAGTGATGAGGGTGAAGATCATTCTGAAGAAAGGGGCGCATATCAAAAATCCATTTGGCTTTCAGCAATTTACGATAAGGATGATCGCGCAAAATCCCTATATGATGCGTGTTTAGCTATAACCAAAACTGTCCCTGAACATCCGGATTTCTCCAGTTATATTTCAACTGGATGGGTTGGCCATAAATCACCGATCGAATTAGAAACTTTGAGATCACTTGAATATCCCTCCCTTGTATTAACCTTGAATGACTACAAGGGTGGTCATGGCTTTAGAGAACCTGGAATAGATGGGTTGACTCGTGCCTTTAAAGAGTTAGTAAAACTGGATGCTTTTAAATTATATAAAGAGTTAGATGGATTTATAAGTTTGCATGTTCCGTATGTGCATTCTTTAATCGATGCTTTTGTAGATCTGTGGGAGAAAGGAAAAGAGACCGATCTACCATGGGATAGCATTTGGCCAAAACTATTGGATTATGTACATAAAGTAGTTTCGAAGGACGATTTTTGGAAATGGCCTGAAAATAGAGAAGACGGAGCGTTCGTTGCAAACCACCATTGGATCGTTGGTACTATAGGTAGGCTTATTGAGGCAGGATGTAAATCTGATGAGCATTCGTTTGAAATGAAAAATATTGAACTATCAAAGTTAATATTATGCGTATTGTTTGAAAAAGAGGAGGGTGAAAATTTTAACCTGGATAGTGATGCTGTTTCTATTTCAATTAATAGCCCTAGGGGGCGTTGCTTAGAAGCACTAATAAATCTTTCCTTGTTTACATGTAGAAATCATGAAAAAATTGGGGCAACTCATTTAGAGGCATGGGAACAATATCAAGACATATTTGATATAGAGTTGAGTAAACCGAGTAATGACGAGTATGAATTTGCGACGCTGGTCGCTAACTATTTACATAATTTCATGTATTTGTCTGAAGAATGGACGACAAAGAATTTAGCAAATATCTTTGACCAGAGTGACCGTCAAAGATGGCTATGTGCAATGCAGGGCTACTCATATGTTAATAGACTTGATCATCGTATTTATAAATACCTAAAAGAAAATGGTGATCTAATTAAAGCTTTAGATGAGGAAAACCTAAAAGATCGCGTCGATGATCGCTTTGTACAGTTTATTACCCTTGCATACCTTAATGATATTGAAGACTTTAATGACCCAAATTGCCAGATTTCAATTTTGTTAATGCGATCAAAGCAAAATGAATTAAGTCAGGTGATTTGGTTTCTTTGGACGTTTAGAGGAAATATTGATGATCAACTCAGATTAAAAGTCTATCAATTATGGCCATTACTATTGAATATCACTGATACACGCACTGAGGAGGGACAAAAATTAGCATCCCAGATGTGCCATTTATCAGTATTTATAGATGAAATTGATGAAGAACGTAAAAGTTGGCTTATGACGATCGCACCATATGCAGAGGTAGATTATAATTCCCATGATTTATTAGAGACTATATCTAGATTGAGCGCTAATTATCCGTTTGATGTTAGAGACATATGGTTGGCAATGTTGTCTGAATATTCTTATGATTATCCAGAAGACGCAATTAGAGAGGCATTAAGTAACTTTGTTAAGCAAGGAAGGCGAGGAGTACAAGCTGCTAAGGAAATTGTAGATGCATACCTAAAACACGGTGTTGAAAGACCAGTTGAGTGGCTAAATGAAATTCTATCTGCTGACCCCATCTCTTAGGTTGCGTAGTGATAAGAAGCCATATATTTGTTCTTAATCATGCCTTTCATTTTTTGCAGAAAACGATTGATCTAATGAGAATAGAATTTCCGCTATTATTGGTCAGGCCACCTCAATATGGTGAGAATAACACATAACAGCATCCACGTGGACCCGGAAAGTTTACGGCTCTAAAGGCTCAGGCGTACCGCAGCGGTCGCATTAGCAAAGTGGCTGACGGCTTTCCGGTCCGGTGATGCTGAGCGTTATAAGTCGGAATTGAAATGACAGGGTTTACTGAAGATGAAAAAATGTTGTCTGCCTTTGGCAGGGCCTCATTTCTACAGATGTGGACATGGCCAAATCTGTTTCGTGATCAGGGAAAAACTTCATCGGGCTCTGATGGCAAGGAGATTTGTGACCTCATAGTTGTTTTTGGTAGCAACATTATTCTGTTCAGTGACAAGCGTATTGTCTTTAATCTCGACAAAACTCTTGAAGTCGCATGGTCTCGTTGGGCTAGACGAGCGGTGCATGATTCCTTCAAACAACTCCAAGGAGCTGAGCGCTGGCTAAAATACTATCCGGATCGAGTATATCGAAACGTCAACCGAAAATTGACCCCTTGCGACAACCGAATTTTGACCCCTCTATGATTTAAATGTGAGCTTTCCCATAGCGATAAGGGCGGGTTGTTTGTCGGGCTACTGA
>Ga0257125_1003796_pt1 | contig 10319 bp, 11 predicted proteins | sample SI106_200metaG_FD_190183 | JGI IMG/M metagenome (GOLD analysis project Ga0257125, IMG submission 190183) | Marine microbial communities from Saanich Inlet, British Columbia, Canada - SI106_200 | ecosystem: Environmental > Aquatic > Marine > Inlet | place: Canada: British Columbia | collected...
ACAACGACTTGTCAAAAAAGGCCAAGTAGAATTGGTTGGTTCTGCCAAATATCATGCTATCTTGCCATTATTGTCTATTAAAGAAGCTAGGCGTCAGATAAAGCTTAATCAACAAACTCTTAGTCAATATTTTGATAGTCAGAAAATTACTGGATTTTATTTACCAGAAATGGCCTATTCAGATTCTGTAGCTAAAATTATTAAACAAGCTGGTTTTAAATATTTGATTTTGGATCAAGTTCATTTTAATGGCGAAATAGATAATAACGTTTTGTATAAAATAAAAAAAATAGGCTTACAAGTTGTATTTCGTAATAGAGCTACATCAAAACATTATCCTCCAGAGATTATTTACAAAAAATTTGATAGTTTGAAGAATGATGAAATTATTATTTCAGCCACTGATGGAGAAATGTATGGTCATCAACATGAAGATTGGCATGGTTATATTGAAAAGATTCTGACAAACAAAAAATTGCAAGTAATTACTATTAATAATTATCTAAAAAAATTAAAAACAACAAGACTAATAAATTTACGAGCTGCTTCTTGGGAAACAACCCCAGCTGAACTCAAAAAAAGAATACATTATGCTCTATGGCAAGACCCTAGCAACAAAATTCATAAATTGTTATGGAAATTAGTTGACCAGGCAAGTAGACTGGTAGACAAATACAAGGGCGATCCCAATTGGCATTGGGCCAGGACACATCTTGATAGAGGAGTTTCTTCCTGTACATTTTGGTGGGCCTCTGCCAAGAAGCCATCAGAATGGTCACCGCTGACTTGGAATCCAGACATGATAGATAATGGTTCAGAAGAATTAATCAGAGCAATTCGTTCTTTGGAAAAAGCTACAGCAGCTGAAAAAATAAAAGCAGAAAAAATATTTATTGATATAAAAAAAGAAACCTGGCTAACTCATTGGCGACGCCATCATAAAAAGTAATTACAAGCATATGGCTCAGAAAATTTTATCAGAAGAGGTTAGGCATAACCTCACTAGGGTAGTAGACCGTAAGTTTATTCGTAGTATTTTTTGCGAACACTTACCAAAATATTATCCAAATTACAAAAAACTAGTTAGTTTTGAATTGGATCCTTATAAGCGTCATATTAGTCCTCGTAATGTAGTCTTTGTAGTTGAATTCAAAATAAAATATGAGGACAAAGAAGGTCATAATCATAAATTGAATATTTTTTGTTCAGCTCATTCTGATGGTACTCGCAAAGATGCCTATAAAAATTGTAAAGCCTTATATGAAAACGGTTTTGACAAAGGAAATTTTCGAGTGACCAGACCCCTGTTTTATCTGGCCAAACAAAAGGCTTTTTTCTATGAAGGATCTCCAGGCAGAAGTTTTTTGAACTTCTTTACTCAAGAGCCAAGTGCTAACCTCAAACACACTTTCAAACTTATAGTAGGTTGGATCAAAAAAGTTCATGAATTTGATACCAAACTTGATTTTGATTGGTCAAATTTCAGGATTAGCAATATGATTCCTCCGCCCAAGCGTTTTATTCCAGATTTTTATGAAGACAATATAGAATACGGAAAAAAAGTAGAAGATTATTTGGCTCGTATGAGACAGCTCAAAGAAGATTTTTCCAAAAATTTTGAACCAGCTGTGATCTATGGAGATTATCATCCAGAAAATGTAATTATCAAAGACCTTAAGGCCAAAGAAATAGAAATGATTGATTTTACAGACGTAGCTTTGGGAGACCCCATGGCAGACTTGGGTACTTTTTTGCAGCAGTTTGATTTTATGGGACACAATTATCTATCTCGTAAGAAAATAAATGAATATAAAGAATATTTATTAGAACAATACTTTGCTATAGATTTTTCCAAGATAAAAATAGACTATATAAATAGAATTAATCTTTATCAGGCTTGGACTGCTCTGCGTAGCGCTATCTTGATCTTTTATCAACAAAATGAAGACAACCCTATTGATGGAGTATTGGAAGAGTGTGATCAATATTTACAATTAGCTACCAACAGCACTCGTAAAATTAACTTACATTAATATGCCACATAAAATAATTTTTGAAGGAGCTGAGCTATCAGGTAAAAGTTATTTGATGAGTCAGATCTATAATCATCTAGAACCAAAATACAATTCTGGTGGCAAAATATTAGACGGTTGTCATTGGTTCAATTGCGACGTAGGTCTTTATGGCACTGAACATGGTCAGATAGTAGTCAATAAATATTTGGAGCTATTAGAAAATTTAGCTGATCTAAATATTATTTTAGAAAAATTTCATATCACAGAATATGTTTATCAAAAATTATATAATAATCAAGAATATGATTTTTCAAATATAGAGGATAGACTCAAAAAACTAGATGCCAAAATAATTTTGACTAGCTTTCAAGAGGATGAAGAGTTAATCAAAAAAAGACTGCAAGACAGAATCAATCTTTATCCTCATTATGCCAAGATTGCTCAGCAACCAGCTGAATACATCAAGCAACAACAAGAATATATAGATATTATCAAGCAATCAAAACTAGATTATCTAGTAGTTGATTCTTCAGAGCTACCAAATCAAAAATTAGTTGCCAAGATATTAAAGTTTTTAGGGGAAGAATAATTAACAAATAAATTTATGTTCAAATTTAACAATCCATTTGAAAATAAACCAGACGAACAAACAGGTGAAGAAGGCGAGAAAGTAGAACAGCAAGAAAACATTATAGAGAATACAGCCGGCTTTAAAAAGGCTGTAAGCGAGGGTCGTTTGCAAGAGGCTGAAGACTGGCTATTAAGTGCTTATAAGAACGATGAACGTTATAAAGATAAGGTAGATTGGCTTGATCATAGTAGTAGAAAATTATTTCAAGCCTATTATACTAATAAAGATTGGGCAAATGCTAAGAGGATGGTTGATTTAGGTAAGGATGAAGACTCCAAACAGGGACGTAGAGATAAATTAGCAGAAGAAGCAGGTATACCTTTTGACGAAATTTAATAATAATCAAACCGTTTCTCAGCGTAGCCGAGAAACGGTTTTTTTGTTATAATAGTATTGCTAAAATAAATAAAAAATAAAATAAAATGCCAAAAAAACAAAAACTAGAAGTCCTCTTTACAGGGGCTGAACTCAAGCCATTGGTCAAGGTCGGTGGTCTTGGGGATGTAATGGGTTCATTGCCCAAAGCTTTGAGTCGCTTGGGAGTAACCGTCAAGATTATTATTCCTTTTTATGGAATGATAGACAAAAAACTATACAAAACTAGTTTGGTCAAAAAAAATATTCCTATTGAAGTAGAAAATATTAAAGACAAATTTGATTTATACAAAACTAGTTTGCCGGGAGCACGAATTACTGTCTATCTGGTCAAGCACAAATTATTTGATGCCAAACAAATTTATACTGGTGGTAGAAAATATCTTAAGGGCAATGTCTATTCACGTGAGGTTGGCGATGTAGAAAGATTTGTATTTTTTTCCAAGGCAGTTGCTGAGACTATTCAAGCCATGAAGTGGACACCAGATGTGATTCATTGTCATGATTGGCATTTAGCACTCTTACCGACCTTTATAGATGAGTATAGTTTGATGCATGATAACTTCAAAAATATCAGAACGCTCTTTACTATTCATAATTTGGCCAATCAAGGTGTTACTGGATTAGATATTGTAGATTATGCCGCTTTGCATCATAGTATGACTCCAGCCCTTATGGAAGATTATTATGACAAAGACGGACAAGTAATTGATTTGATGAAAGTTGGAATTTTGTCAGCTGATTTTGTAAATACAGTTAGTCCTAATTATGCCAAAGAGATTTTGACCAAAGAATATGGTGAGCGTTTAGAGAAATATTTGTTGCGTCGTCAAAAGCATTTGTTTGGAATTATAAATGGTATTAGTAGTAAAGCTTTTAATCCCAAAACTGATAAAGCCATTGCCAAACAATATACTGCCAAGACCATTACAGCTGGCAAGGCAGCCAATAAAGAAGCTCTACAGGCAGAACTCAAATTGCCAGTTGATGCCAAGATTCCTATCTTTGGTATGGTCAGTCGCCTGGTCAAGCAAAAGGGTGTAGATATATTGGCCCCGGCTTTGAAAAAGTTTTTGAAAAATGATGCCCAAGTAGTGATCTTAGGTACCGGTCAAGCTAAATACGAGCAAGAATTGAAAGCTTTGACTCATGGAGCAAATAAAAAACTCAAAGTAAAAATAATGTTTGATGCTGATTTAGCTCGCCGTATCTATGCTGGTTCTGATTTTTTCCTTATGCCTTCTGCTTTTGAGCCATGTGGCTTGGGACAAATGATTTCTATGCGTTATGGTACTATACCTTTAGTACGTAAGACAGGAGGACTCAAAGACACTGTGATTCACAATAAGACTGGCGTAGTGTTTTCTGATTATACTCAAGCAGCTATGCTAAAAAATTTGAATCAAGCATTGAATTTATATAAAAACAAGACCAAGTTTAATAAAATTAGAATTTCATGTTTGCGACAAGATTTTTCTTGGGAAAAATCAGCTAAAGAATATTTGAAATTATATAATAAATTAAAATAATCATATGCCTTTGAAGAGTTCAGAATTACGCAAAGATTATATTCAAGAAAAATATGTAATTATTGCCCCTCGACGTGGCAAGAGACCACATGATGTAGCTAAGCCACGTGAACGCAATAAAAAGATGGTTACTTCTTGTATTTTTTGTCCAGAAAATATAAAAAGTGTGTCTAGTCTTTATCAATATGGTGACAAACAAGATTGGAAGATAAAAATTATCAAAAATAAATATCCAGCAGTTACTCTACAAAACAAAAAAGCCTATGGTCAGCAAGAAGTAGTCATTGAAACTCCAGATCATGTTGATGAGATAGAAGACCTTCCAGTAAATCATATTACTGAATTACTCAAGGCCTATAAGATAAGGACTGAGAAGATTTCTAAGAACAAAAAAATTGATTATATTTTGATTTTCAAAAACGATGGTGGTGTAGCTGGAGCTAGTCTCAAGCATGCTCACTCTCAAATATTTGCAACACAGTTTTTACCACCACATTTGTTTGACAAATCACAACGTCAGCAAGCCTACAAGCTCAAACACGGTCATTGTGTATATTGTGATGTGATTGCCAAAGAGTCCAAGGGTCCGCGTCTTGTTTATCGTGATAAAAATGTAGTGGCTTTTACTCCTTATGCTTCAATGTTTAATTATGAAATTTGGATTATGCCTATCAAACATAGGGATAATATTACTGAGCTTACTGAGTCAGAAATGAAGTCTTTTGCTAAAATTCTTAAACATGTTTTGGGTAAGATTGGTCAGCTAGATTTGCCTTACAATTTTTATTTTCACCAAGTGATCAATGATAATGACCAGCATCTGTATATGAAAATCGTGCCACGTGGTTCTGTATGGGCTGGTGTGGAGATTGGTTCTGGTTTGATTATCAATCCAATAGATCCTGATGAGGCAGCTAGTTTTTATCGACAAGGATTATGATCAAAGCTATTATCTTTGATATGGATGGAGTGATCTCTGATACTCAAAAAATTCATTCTGCTCTAGAATCTGAGATTTTAAACAATCATGGAATAAAAATTACCCCAGAAGAAATAACAGCCAAGTACAGTGGAAGGCGAGCTATTGATTTTTTTACAGAATTATTCAAAGAAGCTGATATAGATATTAGTCAAGAAAAAATTTCTAAACTAGTCCATGATAAAAGAGATAAAATGATAGAATCTCTTAAAAAAAATACTCCACCTATCCCAGGTATCTTTGAACTTGTAGACAGATTGTGTAATGCCAATCTAAAACTAGGTATTGCTTCTACCTCTACTCTACCAAATATAAATGTAGTAGTAGACAAGCTTAATCTCAAAGACAAATTTACTGTTTTGACAAGTGGACATGAAGTCAAAGATGGTAAACCAGCTCCAGATGTATTTTTATTAGCTGCTGAGAGACTAGATGTCTTGCCTCATGAATGTATAGTGATCGAAGATGGTATTTCTGGTATGCAAGCCGCAGCTGCTGCCAAGATGAAATGTATTGGCTATGTTCCAGACAAAGATAAAAAATATCCCGCGGATATTCTGGTCACGCATTTGGATGAAATAACTTTGGAACTCATAGGAGTATTATAAAAAAGACGTTCTAATGAACGTCTTTTCTTTTATCTTGTTTTGTAATTATTTTTATAAAAGCAATTATCTGTAATAGTATGGCAATGATAGTCATAGTGATTGCCATCCAGCCAAACCAATCTGGTCCGACTCTTCCATAAGTTGAGAAAAATTGAAAATAAATATAGTGAGCTGATACTAGATAAAACACTACATGGGTCAAACCATGGAGACGTTGCCATGATCTGACTCCTAGCCATGATATAACCTTGCCAAAAGAGCTAATAGCTAGCAACAGAGTAATGATTAGAGCAACCAAGCCAATAAAGTTGGTTAGGCTATAGCCAGACCCACCAAGTTTGATCATGGTAGATAAAGATCTATCGGTTAATAGAAGAATAAAGTGTAATAAAGCTGTTAGAAAAAACCAAATACCTAGTTCACCACGCCATCTCCAAGGGTTTGCCAGAGGTGCGACACTTTTGGTAGGAGTTTTTATTCTAGTCAATGGTCCAATTATCATTATCAAGAACAAAAGAATAAATGAAGTTCTAGCAAAGGCCTTGGCCCATTCTAGATCTAATAGATAGTGAAGTATAATAACTAGAGCTAGAGAAAATACTCCGACTATCAAATGTTGTTTGGGGTTATTTTTTACGTCCATATGTTTTTGTTTTTAATTTTTATTTTATTTTTTTATTAACTAATTCCTTCTTAATTCGTTCAGCTATTAATTCGGGTTTATCATAGGAAAATATTTGTATATCACCAAGTTTTAAATATTTTGGAAAACGGCTTATAAATTTTTCTTTTTCTTTTTCTTTATTTAAGCCAAAACCGCGTGATAGTTGTCTATCAACTATGATTTTACAGCACTCTTTTATTGAGTTTGAGGGGAGTAGTAAAATAGATATACCACTCTCTTTTAAAGTGTGCTTATGTTTTATAACTAAATCGTCTAAATTTTCATGGACCAAGAAACCTGATGATAGTACATATACAACATTATCTTTGATATTTTTTAGGATCTTGTAAAATAATTCTGAATTTTTGTAACAATATTTTTTATATCCTTCATTATTTATATATGTGCCGATATTTTCAATTTGTTCACAAAATTTTTGATCTAAGTCTATAAATTTATAACTGAGTAACTTGGCTAAAATTTCCCCAGATGTAGTTTTCCCAACTCCGCCTGGTCCAATTATAAATATAATCATTTGAAGAATATTATTTATTTTATTTTACTAAAATCATTGTTTAATATAGTAGGTTGGATTATTCTAATTTCGTGTGCCCATCTTTGTTCTGTAGAATCTGGTGGTTCATTGAGTAGGAATATTTTTTTATTTAAATAATGAGCTACACCAATTTCCATTAAAGTTGATGTACCGATATAGCCTTGGACGTTATTTTTTTCATAATTTAAAATAAGTATAGCTTCATTTTTTTCTATTCTTTTAAAATGAGTTCTTAATATATCATTTTCTATACAATGTTTGAGATCAGTCTCTAAATCGTCGTTGTTATGATTGCCTGCAGCTACAAGTTCAGTATTGCTCGGCGTCATCACCATGTGTCCTATTTTTTCTAATTTTTCTTTAGTCTCAAGCATTTCTTTAGAAAAAGTCATGCTTCCGCAAATCATTATTTTCATATTGTTTTATTTTTTAGCTACCCAGTGTAGTTTATGAGTACTTAATTCAATGCCATTATTGTTTAGTTTTTTATTGATATCTTCAAGATATAGTTTATCTTTTGTTTTATTAAAGTTTGGAATAATAGGAGCCCTTTCAAGAATTTCTACAACTTCTTTTATTGATGGATAAATTTTATAGAATAAAAAATATTGTGATTCTATAAGATTCATATCTAATTGATCTAGTAAACTTTTTACTGATTCAAGCTTCGCTTTCTTAATTGGATAATTTTGTCCCCTATTAAAAATATTTTTTAACTCAATTTTATCTGTTTCCCCAATAGTTTCTTCTATCATTAAACCGTTATCTTTTAATACCCTATAGCCTTCATTCATAAAATCAATGTCGGCAGATAATGGTCCCCTTGAACTATAAATTATATCAAAAAAATTATTTTTAAAAGGTAATTCTTTTGCATCAGCAACTTGAAATTTAACATTTTTGATATTTTTTGTGTCTTTTTCCTGTTTAGCTGTTTTTAGATAATTTTTAAATGGATCAATTCCTATAATTTCTTTGAAGTACGGAGAAATTTTTAATGTTAATTCACCAGAGCCACAACCCAAGTCAAGTGCCCTTAGATTTTTATCTGAATATTTCTTTAATAATTTAAAAAAATTTGGATTCTCTCCCTTGATAAGTTTTCCCTGAGATTGCCAAGAATATTTTTTAAATTTTTTAGAATGTTCTTGATAAAAATTGTCCATTTTCATTTTATCTTACCAAATTTACGTTTGCCTGCTTGGACAATATCTCCAGATTTGATATCTATATCTGTTTTCCAGTCTTCGATTTTATTATCGTTGATTTTAAAGCCACCGCCGGTTATTAATCTTTTAGCTTCGTTTTTAGACGGGCTAAATTTTAGATTAATCAATAAGTCTACAGGGTTTATTTTGCCAGTAGCAATATCAAACTCAGGAATATCAGTAGGCTTGCCCTTGTCTGAAAATATTTTGTTGAATTCTTCACCAGCTTGAGTTGCTTCTTTTTCAGAATAATATAAAGCAACAATATCTGTAGCTAATTTGAATTTTATATCACGAGGATTTGTACCAGACTTCAAATCTTGCTCAGCTTTTTTGATATTAGTCATAGAGGTATTAGTACAAAGCTCAAAACCATTAAGAATCATTTCATCAGTCCAAGCCATGACTTTGCCAAACATATCTTGAGCACTGTCAGCTAGGCTGAGCATGTTGCCCTCGGTCTTACCCATCTTGGTACCAGAACTATCTGCCAAAAGTTTCATAGTAATAACAAATTTTTCTTTGTTGTCCATAGATTTCATTAGAGTTCTGCCAGCTAGCATATTAAAAGTTTGATCATTGCCACCCAGTTCACCATCGACATTCATAGCCACACTATCATAAGCTTGCATGACAGGATACAAAAATTCATGTAAGCCAATTGGCTTGCCATCTTTCATACGCTTATCAAACATGTCACGTTCTAATAATTGCTGGACAGTAAAATGAGAAGCTAGCCCCAGGACATTTGCAAAATTAAGTTTATCAAGCCAAACTGCATTGTATTTTAATTCTGCTTTATTTGAGCCACTAAATTTCAAAAAAGTTTTGGCTTGTTTTTTATAACCTGCTGAATTGTCCAAGACTTGTTGACGAGTCAAAGGTTGGCGGGCGGCTGCTTTGTCAGTTGGATCGCCGATAGTAGCTGTAAAATTTCCGATCAACATAATAACTTTGTGACCAAGCGCTTGGAACTCAGCTAATTTTTTGAGAGGAATAGCATGGCCTAGATGTAGACTAGGACCAGTTGGATCTATGCCTAAATACAAAGTAAGCTGTTTTCCGCTTTTCAGTGCCTTAGTTAAAAAATCTGGGCTAGGATAAATGTTCTGAACACCCCGGGTCATCAGCTCTTGAATTTTTTCCTGATCTGTACTAATTTTAGTCATATCCAATTTTTATTCACTTATTATATTCAAATTATAGCGTATTTTTGCTATAATTCAAATACTGATAATATATGCCAATTCCCCAACTTAAAAAGACCGGTTTTCAGAGCCGTCAAATAGGAGATAGTAAGCCTAAATTTGCTAGCCATAATATCAATTCAGATATTAGAAAAAAGAAAAAAAGGCCTAAAAAAAGGCCCTTGGCTTCTTCTGATAGGATAAAAAGGGCTAGAAAAAAGAGCTGGCCTCGTCGTTTATTACGCAGATTATGGCCGTTTATTCTAGGTGGAGCGTTGTTGCTTGGTATTTTTATTATTATCTTATTTGTTTATTATTCCAAAGATTTACCAGAACCAGGCAAAATCATGGATCGTAGTGTAGCTCTTAGTGCCAAGATTTTTGATCGGACTGGTGAGACTTTGCTCTATGAAATACATGGTCCAGAAAATCGGACTTTGATAGATATCGAAGAATTACCTGATTATGTCATTAATGCTACGATTGCTATTGAAGACAAAAATTTTTATGAACACAAAGGTATTTCTCTGTGGGGAATTATCCGTGGTCAGATTGTACCACGCTTGC
>Ga0257125_1003811_pt1 | contig 10281 bp, 7 predicted proteins | sample SI106_200metaG_FD_190183 | JGI IMG/M metagenome (GOLD analysis project Ga0257125, IMG submission 190183) | Marine microbial communities from Saanich Inlet, British Columbia, Canada - SI106_200 | ecosystem: Environmental > Aquatic > Marine > Inlet | place: Canada: British Columbia | collected...
TTTGATTAAGCGACTGATCGGTTGACTGATAACTTGAGAAGGCTTTTCTGAAATCGATAACCCGGAAAGCCATTTGGCGTGAAACAATCTTCCATCCTGGGCCAGGGTACCGTAGGCGTTTATCAGCTTTTCCAGAGAAACGTATATACCACCGATCGCCATACCTAAACCATAATAATCTTCAGATTCTGACACCTCAACCAACTTTAGTTTTTTAAACAATGACATCATATCACCAGTACCCACTTTTTTAACGATCTGAACCGCCGGTATATTTCGGCTATTCGCTAAAGCTTGACGATAGATCAAAGGGCCCAGGTAAAGCCCATCATAATTATTAATGGCTAAAACACCCTTTTGCACACGAATACTCATCGGTCCATCTACCAAAATACTTTGAGGTTGAAATAATTCACTTTCCAATCCCTGAGCAAAAACAAAAGGCTTCAAAATACTACCCGAAGAGCGTTGAGTAGCATTATAATCAATACTACCGCTATATTTCGAATCATCATAAGCCATGGACCCCAGGTAAGACAATATACCACTACTTTCCAGGTCAACAACCATAACTCCAATATTTCCGGCACCCAGATGTCGATAGTAATCAATGAATTTTTCAGCCTTTTGTTCAATCTGATCCTGAATCCTCAAATCAATGTTGGCGGTTATGGGATGATTAATTGGTATATTTTTTTGTTTTTGCCTGATTTCCGATTCAATTTTTAAAATCGCATGATAACTATTATAAGGTCGTTCTTCTTTCACAGGTAAATATAAATTTCCAAGCAAATAACGGGCTTTTTCCCACTGGTCATTATTAATAATATGGTGCTTTTTTAATCGATTAAGGATTAAGGCAGCTCTTTTTTGAGCTAGTTTAAAACCACTGGCAGAAAACAGATTCATTCTTCCAGGAGCCTTGGTTAAAGCAGTTAAAATAGAAGCTTCAGCCCAGTTCAAATCCTTCAATGGTTTCCTGAAATAACGCCTGGCACTATAAGTAATCCCATGAATTCGATTCCCCTGGGGCATCAACTTAAGATAATGATTTAAAACAGCCTCGTGTCCAAACTTAAAAACTAATCCAGTCGCAATAACCATCTCACACAGTTTATTCCAGTAGGTTCTTTTCGTTCGCCGTTGCATCCTGGCGACCTGCATCGCAATCGTCGACGCTCCCTGCCGGGGGTAACCCATCAGGTTTTGAGTAAAGGAACGTAATAGAGAATAGGGATCAACACCATAATGTTTGTAAAACCGATGATCTTCAGCGTAAATCAGAGACTGTTTAACAACAGCGGGTACCGGATGGCTGACAGACCAATAACCAAAATTATCATTATTGTGAGTATTGCTTTCGGAAAGAAAATAACCATTTCGATCGTAAATAAGTTGTGTGGGGAAGGGGGCAACGAGCTTAATATCATTTTTGATATCCAGATAAATACTGGAAATCATTAAAAACAAAATACCAACAAACAAACTTATTTTTTTTGTTATGCTTCGTGTCATGATATAATCGATAATTATTTAATCTAACTATGTACAAAATGCATCCTTCTTTGGGTCAACTTACTACTAATCCTTTATCTGCACACTGAATTTGCGGTTCCCTGAGCACTGAATTTGCGATGCTTTGAGCAAAGAACGAAGGGTGGCAATTAACAATGGTTGGCCAAAGAACAAAATATGGATAAAATAGAAATTTTACAATAAGTAAAGTAAATAGTGCCTAATCAGATTCTTTTGTAATAGTGAATGTTATACATACCAACCTATAACCTTTTAGTACCATTCTACATAGAAACATTAAAGGGGCAAAATCATTGATCTCTGACCATTTTGTTAACGATCTTGAATTTTATACCTTTAAAATCAAACTGTTACCAATTGTCATCTCAACGAAGAATGAGGAGAGATCTTTTTTATCTCAATTGATAAGATTTCTCCTCACTGAGTTTGCGAAACTTGCAGCCAAGAACTCGTCGAAATGACAGACGCAAGTTCGTTGCAAACATCTTACCGTGGAACGGTTTGATTAACTCAGAAAAGGGGGTTTATCAGCTGGAATAAATAATTCTTGACAGCTGCCAAATAATCAAGGTAGTTAAAAGTCAATCAAGACCGACCGGTCTGTATACCAAAAACTGAATATGCATTTAAAAGAAACGATTATCCACGAATCATTGAGATTGTTTTCTTTAAAAGGATTTAACAATTCATCATTGCAGGATATTCTTAAGGCATCAAAATCATCAAAAGGTGGTTTTTATAATCACTTTAAGTCCAAAGAAGATTTATTCCATCAGGTGATGCACGAAGCCAGAATTATTTGGCGGGAGAGGATATTATACGAAATAGATGATTGCAAAACTCCCTCGACAAGAATTAAAAAGTTTTTCGAGAACTATAAAAATAGATACTTGATCGATTCTGATAACTTTCCCGGTGGATGCGTATTTATTACATTATCTGCAGAACTTAATGATCAAAGCCCTCATTTATCCAAAGAGATCGATGTCGGATTTAATGGTGTTAAAAACTTTTTTTCTAGAAACCTTAATGAATCAGCAGCAGCGGGTGAGTTAAAAAATGGTGTTAATATTTCAAATGCGACAGAGATCTTGTTTTCCGGAATGCTAGGAGCCTCTGTTATATTCGGAACGAATAAATCTGTAGATAGTCTTAATCGTTCCATAGATTCACTAATAGACTATCTGGAATCCCTCAAGCGGAAGTGATTGGGAACAATCCGTTTTTTACAATGAGGGTATTTTAGATTTCAAATAAAGACCAACTGGTCTGTCTGTCTATTGCGCATCAATTTAATTAGGAGATTTAAAATGATTGATTTTAATTTTACGGAAGAGCAGGACATGTTCAGAAAAGCAGCTCAGGAATTTACCGAAACATTCGTCGTACCTGAGATAGCTGAAATGGAAAAAACAGCCGAGGTTAATACCAAAGTTGTCAAAGCTTTGGGAGAAGCGGAAATGATGGCCATCACGATTCCTGAACAATATGGCGGACTTGGCCTGGGTTTTACGGAAAGATTAATTGCCCTGGAAGAAATCGGAAAAGCATCTGTTGCCACAGCCATGATGTTGCAGGTCAACCATTTGGGTATTGCCCCCATTGTTAATTTTGGAACTGAAACGCAAAAACAAAAATATCTGCCTAAACTGGCCTCTGGAGAATCTATAGCAACGGTTGCCGTCACTGAAGCCACTGGTGGATCAAATCCCGGTGGATGTAAAACAACTTATCGCAAAGAAGGTGACAATTATATTTTAAATGGCCGTAAATGCTTCATCACCAATTCCCATATTGCTGACGTTCTGGTGGTTTTTGCCAAAGATGCCGACAATAAAGAGAAAAAATCTTTTTCAACTTTTATTGTTGAAAAAGACTTTTCTGGATTTAAAGCAACCCATGTGGAACACAAAATTGGAATGCGCGGTTGTAACACCGGAGAATTAAGTTTTGATAACTGTGTGGTCCCTGCTGAGAATTTATTGGATCAGGAAGGTAAAGGAATGAAAGTGGCAATGTCTGCGATTGGTGATGTCGGTAGAGGGGGCATGGTCGGTTGCGCCTTGGGACTTCAGGCAGCATGCCTGGAAGCTTCTATCAAGTTCGCTAATGAACGTATTCTTTATGGTAAACCAATTTTTGAATTGCAAACCATTCAAAATAAAATAGCAGATATGAAAGTTGATTTAGAAGCAGGACGATTATTGGGTTATCGGGCTGCGGCGACCCAGGATGCCGGAAAAATGGCAGCCAACGAATTTGCGGTTGCAAAATATTTTACCACAGAAGCAGTCCAGAAAGCCGCCAAAGTAGCGATTGATATCCACGGTGGTTATGGTTGTATGGAAGAGTATGCCGTTACCCGATTTTTAAGAGACTCAGCTGTCATTGGACCATCAGCAGGAACTTCAGATGTGATGAAAATCATTATTGCTCGTTGGGCGGTATCTTAAAGTTAAGACTTCAATGCCGGTGTCTTAAACCCCATCGGTATTGAAGAACAAAGGTTATTCAAATGTTTAAAATTGCTGTTTGTATTAAGGCGGTTCCTGATCCGGAACTGGCTAGTAAGATAAAAATCGATCCAAAAACCGGTTCCCTGATCAGAACCAATATTCCTTTAGTCATCAACCCGCTGGATAGAAATGCACTTGAGGCCGCTTTGAATATTAAATCCACTCAGGGTGCGGAAATTACTGTTTTTAGTATGGGGCCTCCACAAGCCGACACCACACTAAAACAGTGTCTGGCGCTAGGTGCTGACCAGGGAATTCTTCTTTCTGATATTGCTTTTGCAGGTGCTGATGCCTATTCGACAGCATTGACATTAGCCAGCGGAATAAAAAAAGCCGGAGAATTTGACCTGGTTATCTGTGGTGTATCCAGTAGTGATGGCGCTACAGAATGGGTCGGACCGGAAATTTCCGTTCACCTGGGTTTGCCAGTGGTCACGATGGTTTCAGAAATTTCGGAATTGACACCGGAAATGATTCAGCTCAAAGCCAATATTGAAAATGGTTATCGTAAAATGGAAGTTGACCTTCCGGCTTTGTTAACCGTAACCATGGAACTGAATACACCCAAAAACCTAAGTTTTTCCGGAATCATTAAAGCCAAGAAAAAAGAAATTGCGGTCTGGGGGATTAAAGATTTAGATATTTCTGAGAATCTGGTTGGATTAAAAGGATCACCAACAATCGTCACTGAAATGAATCCCCTGGAGAAGAAGAGAGAAATTGAATTCATTGAAGGTGATCGGACGGAAAAAGCGAATATTTTGGTAAGTAAATTAATTGATGCCGGCGTCATTTAAATATCATCAATTGTTAAGAATAGGTTAGAATGGACAATAATAAAGGAAGTGTCTGGGTTATTGCTGAACAAGGAAAACTCGGGATTCTTGATGTTTCACTGCAACTCATTGATAAAGCCCGCCAGTTAGCCGATACACTGGGGTCCCCGGTCGAAGTTGTATCACTTGGGTATCAGTGCGAACTGATTGGAACCCAATTAATTGCAGCAGGAGCGGATAAAGTATATATAGCAGACGATCCTGCCACTGCCGTTTATCAAGCTGAATTATATACAAAAATCATTAGCCAGCTATTTAAACAGCAGCAGCCAAATATCGTCCTGGTCGGTTCAACTTTTATGGGAAGAGAATTGGCCCCAATTCTGGCCGCAACATTAAAAACGGGTTTAACGGCACATTGTACTGATCTTTGTCTGGATGAGAAAGGGATACTGGAACAAAAAATTCCGGCCTATGGAGGCATGATGACGATAGTTTGTCCGGAAAAAAGACCCCAAATGGCGACAGTTGCTAAAGGTGTCTTCGGCCTTCCGAATCCGGATAATGAAAGAACCGGCGAAATCCTGACTCTGGAAATACCCAATGATTTTAAAGCACGAATACGAACTATAGAAATCGTTAAAGAAGAAGTCCCGAGCATCTCGCTTGAATCGGCAGATAAAATAGTGGCAGGAGGAGCCGGCGCTCAAAATATTAAAGGCTGGAATATGATTAAAGAGCTGGCAAACCTTTTAGGAGCAGGTTTGGGCTCAACCCGACCGGCGGTAGATGAAGCATGGATAAAAATTGATTCCATGATTGGTCAAAGTGGTAAAATGGTAAATCCGAAACTTTATATTGGTATCGGTCTATCCGGTGAACAACAACATATGGTTGGTATTGTTGATTCTGAAATTATGATTGCCATTAACAATGATGAGCAGTCACCAGTTTTTAGTCAGGTTGATTATGGTATCGTGGATGATTGCCAACTGTTTTTACCGGAATTGATTAAAAAACTAAAAGCACACCAGGAGCAGTGATTTTTCAGTAAATACAATTGATCAGGAGATTAAAAATGAGTATTAAAACACGTGCGGATTACTTATCCGCCCTGAAAAAAATGCGCCCAAATGTTTATAAATTTGGAGAATTGATTGAGGATGTTACAACTCATCCGGCGACAAAACAAACTGTGGAAAGTCATGCCATGTGTTTCGATGCGGCAAATGATCCGGATCTGGCCAAAATGTACACCACTAAATCCATGTTTAGCGAAGAACCAATCCTGCGCTGGAATTCCATGATGCAAAGTATTGGAGATCTGGTTCAAAACATGAAATTTAAGCGACAAAACTATCGACGTTCAGGCACATGTACCGGTGGTGCCTGTGTTGGTTGGAATGCTCAAAACGTGATGTGGGCGGTTACACAGGAAATGGACAAGGAATTGAAAACCGACTATCAGGCCCGATTAAAAAAATGGATTCTGTTTGCCCAGGAAGAAGGACTCACAGTAGCCGGTGCTTTGACAGACGCTAAAGGAGACAGGAGTAAATCCCCTTCCCAACAAGAGTATCAGGGCTCAAACGTTCACATCAAAGAAGTCAGGGAAGATGGTGTCGTCATCAGTGGTGTTAAGGCCATGATTTGCGGTACTGCAGCCTCACAGGAAATCTTTATTCTCCCTGGAGGATTTTACAAAGAAGCGGATAAAGACTTTGCTTTTGCCTGTGTTATCCCCAAAGATATTGAGGGATTGACCATCGTGGAAGCCCGTCATGCCAGCGATAAAAGAGAATTTGAAAAAAATGCTGATGTAGAGATCCCCAGTACGGGAATCACACAGGGATGGTTATTGTTTGATGATGTTCTGGTACCTCATGATCGTGTTTTTATGTGTGGAGAATACAAATACTCCGGAAAAGTGATTCAGTATTTTACTGCCAATTACAGAGCCTGTATCGGTGGTTGTGTCACTGGACAGGGAGACGTCATGGTCGGTGCTTCAGTGTTAATGGCCAGAGCAAATGGTCTGTCTTCCAAGCCGTTCATGGGGAAACTAGTCGACATGTCTGTCCACAACCAGGTTACTTTTGGTTTAGGAGCGGGTGCAATTGCGCTTGGAAACCAGCATGAATCCGGATCCTTTTTCGCTGATGGCATCACCGCACACACCAATAAAGTAATGGTGGCCACCCTTCCCTATGAAGTAAAACGTTTAACACAGGACATTGGTGGCGGAATTGTGGAAACAGGGTGTCTCCCCTCATTTGAAGATTTCCAAAATCCTGAATATGGCCCTACACTCCAAAAAAGCCTTAAGGCCGGTGCCTGTTCCTATGAATCCCGATATAAAGCCACCAGACTTTCTGAATGGCTAACCCTTGGTGGCGGTGTACCAGGTTGTATGCATGGTGGCGGTTCTCCTGATGGCGCAAAGATGGTAGTGAGAGCTTTAACACCATTTGAACAATATGCCGATTATGCCAGAAACATTATTGGTATCGAAGAAGAGATCAAGGAACCTGAAAAAAAGTAGCATGATTAACGAATAGAAAAAGGCTATTTTGCCGGGTCGGGATGGTTTTTTCGCAAGACCAGCCTGTAATCAACAAATGGATATTAACAATAAAAGAGCCAAAGAACAGGTCGTTGAAGGTTTTGATAAACCGGTAAAAGTTATTAAGTATTGCAGAGCCTGTGAATTAGCTTGCCCGGTGGGGAAATCATTATAATTAGATCAGTACCTGATAAAGCTATGTTTTCGACAATAAACACATTTACATCCTGATCCATGATTAATCAGATAGTTGGACATTATTAAGAAGGAGCAAAATGAGCACGAGTCAATGGGAAAAAATGTATCATCAAAAGCTGAGTAGTGCTGAAGAAATTGTCAGTCAAATTAACTCTGATTCCCTGTGCGCCAGTGCGTGTGCTTTAGGTGAACCTGTTGGTCTTTCTCAAGCGTTGGCTGTTAGAGCTGAAGCAGAAAACCTCACCGGAATTTCTCACCATTTACTGTTGGTATTGAAAGATCTGAAATACCTCCAACCGGATATGACTGATAAGATGAAGCATGTATCCTGGTTCACCAGCGGATATGCCCGGAAACCTGTCCAAAATGGTTCAGCCGATTTCATGCCTTGTTTCTATAAAGATGCACCCATGTTATGGCAGGAGTTTGTTAAACCAGACGTTTTTTATGCAACGGTTTCACCAATGGATAAACATGGATGGTTTTCTTTCGGCGTCGCTGCCAGTGTCGCCAGGGCCGCTATGTCAAGAGCTGATAAAACATTTTTAGAAGTCAATCGACACATGCCCAGAGCGCACGGTACCGGAGTTGTGCATATCTCAGAAGTAGATGCTATCTCTGAAAATCATTCACCTCTGGTGGAACTTGCCCAGGCCCCCATTACACCAAAAGATGAAATTGTCGGTAATCTGATTGCTGAACACATTCCTGACGGCGCAACTATTCAATTTGGTATCGGATCCATTCCCAATGCTGTGGGTCAGGCGCTGAAAAACAAAAAAAACCTGGGTGTCCATAGCGAGATGTTTACGGAAACCATGGTGGATCTGATTGAATGTGGTGCCATTAATAATCTTCGGAAACAAATCAATCCAAACAAGTCCATTTCCTGTTTTGCCATCGGCAGTCGCCGAATGTATGATTTTATCGATGATAATCCCGGAATTGAATTCCACTCTATCGACTATGTCAATGATCCCACTGTGATTGGCCAACATGACAATTTTATCTCTATCAATGCGACCATAGAAGTTGATTTAATCGGTCAGGCTTGCTCCGAATCGATTGGGACCAGGCAATTTAGCGGTACCGGAGGTCAGGTGGATTTTATCAGAGGTGCAGGGATGTCTAAAGATGGTAAATCATTTCTGGCCATCCACTCAACAGCCAAAAATGACACTATCAGTAAAATAAAACCGGTGCTAACAATGGGTGCCCATGTTACCTGTTCAAAAAATGAAATTGATTACTTCGCCACCGAGTACGGAATCGTCAGGCTAAAAGGCAAGACAGCTTCCCAGAGAGCGAAGGCTTTGATATCAATAGCACACCCAAATTTTCGTGAAGAGTTAACCCAATCCGCCAGACAAATGCATTTAATTGCTTAAATTGAGTGAAATTGAAATGAGAGTAAAACCATGACTACAAAGAATAAGGTCGCATTGATCACTGGTGCAGGAAGAGGGATTGGAGAAGTTATCGCGTTAACCCTGGCAAAAGAAGGTGTTGATATAATCGTTAATGATATTGACTCGGCAGCCGCCGAAAAGACAGCTAAAACCGTTCAGACCATGGGTAGAAAGGGAATTTCCAATTCAGCCAATATTGCCATTAGAAGTGAAGTCGATGCAATGTGTGAAGGTATTCGCCAAAATTTTGGTAAACTCGATATCCTGGTTAATAATGCCGGTATTACCCGGGATGCGCTACTGCTTAAGATGACTGATGAACAGTGGGTATCGGTTATGGATGTCAATCTCAAAGGTGTTTTTTATTGTATTCAGGCTTCATTATCTCTAATGAAGGACCAGGGTGGTGGGCGAATTATCAACATGACATCGGCATCGGCACAAATGGGAAATATAGGACAGGTAAATTATGCAGCCAGTAAAGCCGGTATCATCGGTATGACAAAGACCTTGGCTAAAGAACTGGCACGTTATCAGATTACAGTCAATGCTGTCTCACCTGGATTCATAGATACACCCATGACAGAAAAAATACCGGACAAGGTTCGGGATCAATTACTGGGAACCATCCCCCTAAGGCGTGCCGGTCGTCCAGAAGATGTCGCCAATCTCGTCAAATTTTTATCAGCTAGTGATTCCGATTATATTACAGGGCAAGTAATTGCCTGTAATGGAGGGATGTATTTGTAATACATATTCAACATCAAAACTATAGCAGTTTTCATTTGTGTGACCTTGATTTATAAAGAAGCTGTTGTTTGAATATGTCTCTAACGTTTTTACTGAACATTGAATTTGCTGTTCCCTGAGCACTGAATTTGCGATGCTTTGAGCAAAGAACGAAGGGTGAGCAAAGAACTAAGGAAGGCCAAAAGCAAAGTAAAAAATCAATAATATGCTACTACTTCGCTCAGCATACAGATAAAGGCAGCGAAATTGAAAATTACTATAGATCACCAATAGACGTTATTAGGAGCCAGACATGAAAGCCAGGTCAACCCGGAAACCCAACACGGCTTCAAGGCATAATAAAATTGTTTCCGGAACTGAGGCCATTAATAAAATCAAAGATGGTGCGACAGTGGCTACCGGTGGTTTTTGCGGGGCAGGTTTTGCGGAGGATCTGGCGATTTACCTTGAAGACCGTTTTGTTAACAGCAAGGAACCAAAAAATTTAACGTTGTTATACTGTGCGGGACAAGGTGATTACCAAACCCGGGGCC
>Ga0257125_1003814_pt1 | contig 10273 bp, 7 predicted proteins | sample SI106_200metaG_FD_190183 | JGI IMG/M metagenome (GOLD analysis project Ga0257125, IMG submission 190183) | Marine microbial communities from Saanich Inlet, British Columbia, Canada - SI106_200 | ecosystem: Environmental > Aquatic > Marine > Inlet | place: Canada: British Columbia | collected...
AGGACAGACGTACGTGCATAAGCCCAGCATGGCACATCCGCCAAGAATATTCAACACTGCCAGATCAATCTTACACTATTTCCCTGAAAATAAAGCATGATGCGGTGAATCGACATTTCGCATCGACATGGCGCATGGGTAATTAAGCCGATAGTCCGAAATGGATGAAGTTTCCTATCAAAATCCTAAATTGCGTCTTTCAGCTTTTTCCCTGCTTTGAATTTAACGGCATTGGATGTCTTGATCTTAATTGCTTCACCGGTCTGGGGATTCCGGCCTATGCGGGCTTTCCGGCGGACTTTCGAAAATGTACCAAATCCAACCAGCGTGACCTTCCCATCCTTTTTCTTCAGCTCTTTCGTAATCCCGTCGGTAATTGCATTCAGCGCAGCATTGGCAGCAGATTTGCTGATGCCTGCATCTTTAACCATTTGTCCTACCAGCTCAGCTTTCGTCATATAATGATCTCCTTTTTGCCAATATGTAGTAATCTTTACCGCCAACAACCTGATTTTAATTGAAGATTTGATTCAGCAGTCTTAACCTTAAACAATATGATACGTTGAGGTCAATTCTTTTTTCATTAACCAAATAAGGGAGGTACACAATGGAATTATTGGAGGCCACTGATTTTTTTTTAACTATCAGAGGATGAATGCCAAGAAAAGCACATTGAAGAATTATCAGTTCGTTTTAAACAAGTTTGAAAGCTATTTCGGAAACATCGAATTAACATCTATCACCACGGAAATGATTCTGCCTTTTCTCATGAAGATATCCGAAGGGGTCAAACAGTCAACCAAAAAACTTCGTTACTCTCTCCTTTCCGCCTTCTTCACCTTTATCAAGACCTCTTTTGATTCCGACCTTCAAAATCCATGCGATTCCCCAGCATTGAGGAAACTTTTCAAAGAACAAAGGGCTATTCATTGGAAAATCTTAGAAAAAGATACCGTAGACGAAATCATTTTCAGAACAGAGAATCCCAGGAACCGTCTTATGCTGGAACTCATGGCCCGTGGTGGGATGAGAGTGGGCGAGGTCTTGAAAATCACTCCAAATGACGTTGAAGATCGGAAGATATTCATCCGAGATCCCAAAAGTGGAAAAGAAATGGAGGTTGTTTTCATCCCGAAAAAAGTAGCTGACAGACTCAAGGAATATATCCGGGAAAAAGGGATCGAACCGGATGAGAAGATCTTTCCCATAACCTACTCTGGTGCAAGGATCATCGTGATTAAGGCCGGTCAGTTGGTTGGCGTTAGGCTGAGACCGCATGACTTGAGAAGGCATGCAGCGACCTATGCCTCCCGTGCCGGAACACCGCTGGAGATTGTCAGTAAGATCATTCTCCGACATTCAAATTTATCGACAACTCAGAGATACTTAGGAAAAGTAAGTGATATCGAAGCCATGAGATGGATTGACAGCATCCATGGATAAATGAAAAAAACCGGGCCGAGAGCCACAACGCTTTGGCCCGGAACAGTGAAGATTAGGTCTGGTAGCGTTCCGAATCTGGGAATCTGAAAATGCTGGGGTCATATAGGTATCTGTCCGTCATGTAACATTGCACAGGTTTTAAATTTGTCGGACGAAACCATTGAAGATCACTGAAAACAACTGAGATCGAAGATGAGCATCAAAAACAAACGAATCAATCTGAAAACCTACCTGTTGTCCCTTCAATAAGGGTTCAGCAAAAAATAGGGGGATTACACCCCTGTTAATCCCATATTAAACCAGGTTTTATTTGACTGAAACATCTGTCATGATAGTTCCAGATATTTTGGGGTGCGTGATGAATTACTTTAATTGCGGGTGAATATCAGGACAACCGATTTTTCACACCGTCGGCTGGAAAAATACTTATCTGGGCGCCTCCTTGGTGAGTTATAGACAATATGCCTTTGGTCCTGAGGGCAGCAAGCCGGCCATCCCATTGTATCTTTTTATCCAAAAGCGTGTCGTTTGTGATGCTTTCCTTCCGGCCATTAACTATGGCCAGCTTCAAGAGCCTCTCCAACATGAAAATTGCCGTATAATTTTCAGTGACACTTGTCAAATAGATACAATTTTATTTTGAGCAGGAGTAATCTGACAATGTCAACAATAATGATCGTTGAAGATGAGATTTCCATTGGACTTGAATTGGAAGAATTGCTGAATTCCAACGGTTACGAAGTGATAAGCGGTGCTACCACAGGTCTGGAGGCAGTTTCAATGGCCCGCACACATTGCCCTGACCTGATTTTAATGGATATCAAACTTCCGGGAGAAATGGATGGTATTGTAACTGCAAGAATAATAAGGCAGGAGTTGGGTATTCCATCCGTATTTCTGACCGGTTATGGAAGGTCTGAATTCGTTGAACGTGCGAAAGCCGCCGACTCACTGGGTTACATTTTGAAGCCCTTGAATGATGCTCAAATTCTGGCAACCCTTGAAATCGCCATTGATAAATCGGATAAAGAAACGTCTGTTCAGAAGGCACGAGAAAAGGATGCGCTGGCGATGATAAAAAGCGCTGGAGAGATCGAAAGTGCAGAAAAGAGACTTCTTGAAAAATCGGAATCGTTAAAGAACTTGGTCGAGGATATTAGAATTCTGTCTTCACTATGATTATAATTGACCAACTGCTCGCCCACACAGCTCATGGCTGCTTGGCTTCATCCAGAACTTTGCGAACTGTTTTCGCCAAGTCCGTCTTAATCTAATTGGATCAGGCTTCCAATTCCATCAGATATCAGCACCAGCTATGCACGCAATAGTGTATCCCGATATCACAAGCAGCGGTTTCACTTTTGCTCACCCCAGTATGGGTTCATAATGCCGTGTGAAACAATAAAATAAAGCCTGATTGTTTAGGGATATAATGGGATTATGAAACCCCTATTTCTGGATAGACAAAAGGTGGGTTCTGAGGTTGACTTTCACATTTCTTATGCCGAGTTTTTGCCTCAGGTTCTTCCGGTAATCCTCGATTGTTTTGCCGGATAAATTCAGCAATTCTGCAATCTCCTTCGTTCTTTTACCCTCCTTTATAAGATAAGCTACCTGAAGCTCTCCAGGTGTAAGGCCTAAATACTTTGAAGACAATTTGCCCGAAAACGATGAGAGGATATTCTTAAGGCCAGATTCCAGTAAGTCTAAGGATACGATTTGCCTTTGATCTACTCGGCTATTCTTAAGTTCTTTCAGATAAGGCTCGACCAAACTTTTCACGTTGGACAACACTTTCTCTCCGAGTTCTTCTTTGTCCTTCTCCCTCTGGTTCAGCAGGACCTTCAGGGCAGTGTTTGTTTCCGAAAGCTCAAAGGTCCTATTCTGCAGTTCTATCTCCATCAGCTTCCGGTCATTGATATCCAGGCTCGTTCCGATTATGCGGAGGGCTTTGCCGTTGCTGTCACGTTCCACTATTTTGGCACGGGTCAGCACCCATTTCCATTGGCCGGACTTGCACTTCAATCGCACCTCATTTTCGTAGAAGGGGATTCTGCCTCTGAGGTTGTCCTTTAGCGTTTGCTGTGCCCCTGACCAATCTTCGGAGTGGATAATCTTTTCCCAAGTCCTGGAGTTAAGTTCAACGTCCCCGGGGGAATACCCGAGACTCTCATGCCATCTCCGGTCAAAGAAAGCCTCTCCAGTTCGGAGATCCCAGTCAAACATCCCGATATTTCCCCCTTCCATGGCAAGCGCCATCCGCTGCTGACTTTCCTGTAGAGCCTCCTCGGCACGGTGCTGTGCCGTAACTATCATTACTATACCATTATAATATTTTGGCTTACCGTTCGAATCAAAAACAGGATTTGAAATTGCATGGCACCATCCCCATCCTCCGATTATATTCTTCCAACGAAACTCTCGATCAAACGTATCCCCATTTTGAACACTCTTTGCTTGAGCTTCAATAAGTCCTGGTAAATCGTCCGGATGTACATTATTAAACCACTCGCTAAACTCAGCTTCCGGTGAGACGCCTATTTCATCTTCGATACCCGGACTCACAAAAATCAAACGTCCACTGAAATAATTCTCGGGATCAACTTCCAATCGGTAAACTATAAAACCTTTGGCACTTTCCATGAACGAACGAAGGTGCTCCTCGCTTTCCCGCAGAGCCTCCTCAGACCGTTTGCGCGCTTCGTTTTCTTCTTGCAATTGCTTATTTGCTTTCCTTAGCTCTGCGGTGCGGCTTTCCACACGTCGTTCCAACTCATCATGGGATTCTTCCAGTTTCAGTTCCAATTTCCTCCTGGAAAGGGCAATTTCAACAAAGGCATGAACCTCTCTTTCATCAAAGGGTTTCATCACATAGCCAAATGGGGCTATTTCCTTTGCCGCTTCAATGTACTCCGGATCACCGTATCCCGATATAAAAACGATGGGGGTTCCCAACTCCGCTTTGATCTTCCTGGCGGCGTCTATGCCATTCATCTCTCCAGGCATTTTCACGTCCATGAGAATAAGATCGGGGTTCAGTTCCCGGGCCATGGCAATGGCTTCTGCGCCAGTTTCCGCCTGCCCGGCCACGTCATAACCCAGATCAGTGAGCATCTCTTCGATTTCAAGCCTTGTGAGCCATTCATCATCTACGATCAGAATTTTGGGCATATCAGTTCCTCATCTCTATGATCCATTATTGCTATGATGTGGTGGGACTGGTTCCAATTTTTCCATTATGAAGGTTTGGGATTTATGACACACTGGCGCATTTTGGAGGGATAGATGTTGGGAGGAGTGTGAGCGCTTAAGGATGAGTTCGCTCTTCCCCTCAGCTCTTGCACCATCATTGTATATCCTGTGTACTGGGCCAGATGCACGGTTTCATGTCAACTCAGGGACGATCTCCACATATTGTGCGTCTTTTCAATGCCGCCAAATGTGAAACTTACGTGCATAACTCTTGCGACCTAACCCTTCCGCCCAGACGCAACAGTACCAGATCAATCTTTCACTTTAGCCAAACATATTAATCATATAACCGGTTGAAAAAATCATATTTGGAAAGGCATGCGTTTGAGAAACTCGGACGGACCCTAAAGATGATCAAGGTGGATCTAATAAACATAAGGCCCTTTATGCTTTTGACCTAAGAGCATTAATTAAAAAGCATAAAATTCCAAAATAAAAAAACAATAAATACATTGGCACATTAACAACATAGTTAACGGCCTGTTGAATAGTTACCCACGGAATATTATTGATCCAATTAAGATAGTTTTTCTCAGCAACATCAACGAGAGTCAGATTCTTCCACGCTACCATACCTGCCACACCTTCCGAGCCCATAAGTGAAGATATGGTTTGAAATCCCAGTAACAATGCACTTAAAATCCACGCAACCAAACCGGTAATTGTAAATTTCGACATAGCATTTATCTCTCTGGCGAAATATGATTATCAGAGCTTACAGAGTCAAAAATGGGGCGATCATTCGCCAGAGCAATCCCACCAACCAAGAAAGTTGTAAGCAAAATGCTCAGAGCAATTAAGAGTTTTGTCGCCTTCATTTCTTCCCCTTTCGAAAATGTTTTAAAGCTGCAATACCTCCTTGTACACCCCCCCCAAGGACAAAAGGTCACATTATTTTATTCAACCACATCTCGGTCGAAAGCAATGAAGATTTACACCCAACCCGCCAAAAGAGATAGGCTCCAGAATTCATATTCAATCATTCATGTTTCGGCGACCCTCTAAACGCGCGCTTACGTGCATGATCCAAGCATGGCACATCCCCCGGCATTATGCAAGGCTGGGAGATGTAAGCATGACTTTCTTAGAAGGTTTTGAAATTCCAGGCTAATATAGGTAGTATAGCATTTTGACTCGTCAGTAAGAACTGCAAGATAAGAGAATTTTCCGTATCATTTTTCATCCAGTACCTTCCGAACGGTTTCCGCCAAATTCCGCATCACGAGAGGCTTCATGACAAATGCCCTGATCCCAATATCCTTTGCCTTCTCTTCTAAGACCAGTGTGCTGTGCCCAGTGCATAGGATAACCGAGATATGGGGCCGGATTTTCATAAGTTCCCGGGCAAATTTGTCACCTGTCATATGGGGCATGGTCATGTCGGTAATCACCAGATCGAATCTGTCAGGCTCTGCCCGGAACAGCTCTAAGGCCTGCACGCTGCTTTTTTCTGTAACCACCTTATACCCCAAATGCTCTAAAATCTGCCCCCCTATCTCTATCAAGACCTCCTCATCATCAATGAATAGAATGCTCTCGCTTCCGGTAGGGAGGGGTTCTTCAGACCCCTTTTCCTCCCTTTCCAGTTCCAAAATGACGGGTAGATACACATGAAAGGTGGTCCCTTTCCCCGGTTCGCTATAAACAGTGATGGTGCCCCCATGGGCCTTAACAATGCCTTGAGCTACCGCCAACCCCAACCCTGTTCCCTCACCCGTGTCTTTAGTGGTGAAATAGGGATCAAAGATTCGCTCCATTATTTCAGAGCTCATACCGTAACCTGTGTCACTGACCATCAGCCTAAGATAAGAACCGGCATCCAGATCTAAATGCTTTGCAGCCTCAAGGTCATCTAATTCCACATTGGCAAGGGTAACTTCAAGCACACCACCATTCTCCTGCATGGCATGGCCTGCGTTGGTGGTAAGATTCATAATCACCTGATGCATCTGGGTGGGATCTGCATTAACAACACCTGTGTCTTTGGCCACATCTTTCCGGATTTCAATGGTTGTGGGGAGTGTGGCCCTGAGTAAGTCAAGGGCCTCTTTGACAATATGTCTGACCTGTACGGGCCTTTGTTTCTGTTTATGCCGGCGGCTTAGCGTCAGGATCTGCTTAATCAGATCTGCTGCCCGATCGCTTGATTTTATCATCTTATCCAGGTAAGCAATGACGTTGCTGCCTTCAGGCGCCTTCATCTTTGCCAGCTCCGCATACCCTATAATGCCTCCAAGGATGTTGTTGAAGTCATGGGCGATACCACCTGCCAAGGTTCCGACGGCTTCCATCTTCTGGGCCTGCTGGAGTTGGGTTTCCAATTTTTTCAAATCGGTAGTATCTCTATAAATAGTCATCTTTGAAATAGATCCGTCCCCGTGAATAATGGGAGAGTTGGAAACATGATAAGAACGGTTATCCTTCGGGCTGACAATTTCTGATTCAAAATACTCACCTTGTTGTGCTTTATCGTGCATGCACCGTGGGCATTTTTCGTCCAAGTCGTGTAAGGCCTTAAAACAATTTTCCCCTGTAGCATCACGTCCAGCTCTCCTAATCATAGCAGGGTTCATATATTCAACTCGAAAATCTGGCGAGCAAATATATATTGGGTCTTTCATCGATTCCATCATTGAGCGATATTTTTCCTCACTTTCCGTCAGTTTTTCCTCTGCCTGTTTGCGGTCGTTGATGTCAACTATTGAGCCTTCTAAGAAGCCCTGTTTAGAGAAGGTCGTTGCTGAAAAACTTATCCAGATACGGGTCCCATCTCTGCGAATAATTTGCGTCTCGTAATCATTGATAAACCCTTTTTCTTTTAGAACCCTCAATAGTTCTTTACGTGCGTTAGGATCAGCCCATGCACTAGCAGCATTAAATTCGGCCATGCAGTCCCCAATATTTGAGTATCCTGCCATGTTCGCATACCGTTCATTTATTTCAACTAACTTACCATCAGAAATCCTTGTCTGAAATAGTGCGACCTGAGCATTGCTGAATATCGCCTTATATTTTTCCTCACTCTCCCTCAGCGCCTCTTCTGCCTGTGCTTTCGCAGTGATATCATGTGCTATTTCAAGTACCCCAATCAGCCCCCCTTTTTCATCAAAAACGGGTTCTCCCTTTTCTTCCCAGACTCTTCCATCGGGAGAATGTATTATGGTCTGCTCGATTTTTTTTGTTTGGAACGCTTTTGCGGTAGGACAATCGTCACAAGGGGCATTTGGATCAGCCCATAGTTCGTAACATTTTTTCCCAATTATTTCATCCATGTTTCTATTGACTGAATCAGCGGAGATTTTGTTTGCCCACAAGATCTCCAAATCCTCGTTAACAAAAGCAAGATTGGTTGAGATTCCATCAAGTATGGCTGTTTTTTGAGCCTCGCTCTCCCGAAACGCTTCTTCAGCTCGTTTGCGTTCACCAATCTCTTTATTAAGTTCAACTATCGATGCGGTTGTCCCCTTCAAATCCCCTGTCATCATATCAAAGGCCCTTGAAAGCTGGCCGATTTCGTCCTTTGCTGTTGTGCCCACCTTATGATCTAAGTTGCCACTTCCGATAATCCGGATGTCCTTCTCCAATTCTGCTATGGGTCTCGCAATACTCCTGTTTATCCATAATGAGATAGCTGTAACAAGAAAAGCCAAGATCAAAATAAAGATAATGGTTAACAAAGCCGAATTTTTTTGTGTAGCCATTAATTCTGCTTGAATCACCCGTTGCAATTGAAAGACAGGGGAAACCGTCGCTTGAGGCTTCACCAGTAACTCGCCTATTAGTCTATCTCTAAGATCCGGCGAGATTGCACTTTTTGGTCTAACAAGTCCTTGCTCCTTTCCGAAACCCGTTGTCACGATACTAAAAGCAGCTTTAAATCGTTTAATAGTTTTCAATATTTTGCCTAAAACTATTTTTTCAGCTGGGTTTTCAAATTCATTTGCGTTTTTCATTACGAGTTTTGTTAAATAATCATATGTTGAGTTCCATTGCATCAGTGAGCGGTCGGTGGGATGCAGCAAATACTCATGCGTTGCGCTTTTCAGTTCAGCCATACCTTTGACTATTTCAGTAACTGTTCTTTCCTCTTTAACCTCAGTATTCATTTTCTTAAGTGCAAATAAGACAAATAGGCCAATCGTCACAGTCAGGATAAGGGATAAAATGATGCTAAGCTGTAATCTAGTCTTAATCTTCATTGTATCTTTCCTATTATAGTAATTGATTCAGGTTTAACTGACTTTAAGGCATCTGAGCAAATGTAGTTCAGGTAGTTGGGGATCCTTTCTCATCTACGAATTTGTTGGTTATTGCCCATCTTGCAATCTCGTCCCATCCTGCCAGTAGGGATTGGTCCAAGAAGATACCGAACACGAAGTCATCCCAGGCTGCGTTCACCACATTTCTGTCTAAATTGAAACTTCCAGCGATTATCTCCTGCGCTTTTTCTCTATCTTGTTTTGTGAACGCGCCAGCCGTATCAAGGGCTCTCAGAAACCTCTCCAATATATCCGGATGTTCTTTGGAAAAGTTTTTCATGGTCGCAAAACTAAAGGTTGTCCTATTGATTTCAAAGGCTGGTAATTCAATAGCGTTATCTCCTAGTAATTGTTTGCCTTTTTGAGAGTATGGCTGCCAAACAGAGATTGCATCTACATCATTATTTTTTAAGGCAAGTGGCAAATCTACTGTCTTAATATTTATCATTTCCACATCAGAAGATAACAGTCGGTTATGAATCAAAAATACTTCTAGAAAAAAGTGGCTTGAGGTGCCTCTATTTACACCCACCCTCCTGCTTTTTAAATTCGCCCCCGTCTTTATCCCCATGTCCTTGCGTGCGATTATCTTAACAAACGGATATGAATAGGTAAAGTGGCAAAGATGCAAAAATCGTTTCTTTTGAAGCTATTGAATACAACTGGCATATCTGCCACGGTAGACATGTCAACTTCTCCGGCGAAAAGGGTCTTGGTTGCCATTTTTACCACTAAAGGGTGTTAAAATGATTTTTTTGTAATCCACTCGGGCCTCGGCGAAGGCCCTTTTTTCATGAAATGGACCGCTCTTTTGGCTCTTACCTTCGAGGACAACCTTTTTTTGCCCGGCTTTTCTTTTTTAACCCTTTGATTCCCTTATGAGGGCGGTTCATTTTTACACCACATTCCAGGCAAAACTTAGACCCCCTGAGGATTCGCACACTGGCAATTTGGGCATTTCATTGTTGATGCCCCTAAGTCTAAAGAAAGGTCGAGTTGACAGATAAAAAGATGGGTAATTCATTTTTGTTAGGGTTCAGTATAAGAGAGTTGTTGCTTAGTGTCAATTCAGGACTGACTACCACATATTGTATGCCTTTTCAAGGACCCCAAATGTGAAGATTACGTGCATTATGTTGCGAGTTGCTCTAACCAATTGAAAGTAAAGGTAAATCCGGAGCGGGTTTGGGATCGGGAGATTTCTGGATTTGAACAACGCCCTTCAATGGCCTATCGGGCGAGGTAAAATAGATAATGATACATGAATTTATAATGAGCTACAGTAGTTTTCCGGTTTACCAACGCCTCAAAGCCGATGA
>Ga0257125_1003815_pt1 | contig 10269 bp, 5 predicted proteins | sample SI106_200metaG_FD_190183 | JGI IMG/M metagenome (GOLD analysis project Ga0257125, IMG submission 190183) | Marine microbial communities from Saanich Inlet, British Columbia, Canada - SI106_200 | ecosystem: Environmental > Aquatic > Marine > Inlet | place: Canada: British Columbia | collected...
ATTTTGAAATTTTGCTGCAGAATACTTAACGCCTGGAGCGAGAATATCTATTAAATGATGTCGAATTTTACCGTATTCGGATAGATCCTTGCCGCTGCCGATGTCTAGCTTTTTATAAATCTGGCGACTGTCAGCTGATATAATCTCGCCCTGAATCTCTCGAGCTAAACGAACTGCAAGCTTAGTTTTTCCCGAAGCGGTGGGACCTAAAATTACGATTACCTTTCTTTTTTGGTGAATCATGTTTATCAATTGTTGATCAATGTTTCACGTGAAACAACAATGATTCTTCTGCACTCTTTTTGAGACCGCACTTCTAATTCGCTAAAATTTGCTCTCGAAGTTTTTGATAACGTTTTAATAGTTTTCCGTCTTGAGAGATTGTATCAATACTTATTTTGCTTAGATATATGCTAGCTTCATTGTTATTTTTCTTCTTGTAGTAAACCTCACAAATACGCATCAACAGCTCTTGTCTTTTTCTATCAGTTGTTTTAGGGAGATAAAAAAGTCTCAAGTAAGTGCGGACAGCAATATTTATGTTGCTTTCATGAAGTGCAAGTATCGCCTTGGCTTCAAGTGATTTTTCATATTTGTTGGTTTGCCGGTATTGATTCAGATTGCCCAGTATTTCAACCGCTTCCTGATATCGATCCGTATACATGGCATTGCGGCTCATGAGAAGTTGGGTCTCGTGTTTTACGCTAAGTTTGAGTGGCCTTTCTAATAATTTATCAGTGAGATGGTAGGATTTTGAATATTGCCCAAGGTTAAAATAGCCTTGGGCTAAAACGAAGTTAAGCTCGTCAATTCGATAGTTGGACGAATTATTATCGAGCTCTTTTTGAACTAATAAAACAGCCTCCGTAGCATTTTCTGTTTTATTTCCACAATAACCTGCCATAATTGCGCGATCCCTTTGGTTGTAGCCAATTTGCTGCTCATACTCATTTTTTGCAAGTTGAAAACATTTTCCGTATTGCTCAGCCTGGTATAACAATCTGATCCGTTTGGTCAGGGAATTGGATTTCTGATATTCAAATTTATCTGCATAATTCTTAAGTATTTGATCCGCTTTATGCGGCTGTTTAATTTTCCAGTAGTAGTCAACGAGCATTTGAACCAGTGAGTATCGTATTTCATTCGTGAGATCTCCTCGCTTCAAAATTGAAGTGATCTCTTTTTCAAATAGTAGATAATTACTGTCTTGAAATGTCGTTAGAGCAATGTTGTACAAAATCAAGCTTCGAATTTGGTTGCTATTTGCTAATTTTAGGGCTTTGTAAAACTGCTGTTTACTTTCCAAGTATCTTTTCAGATTAAAGTGCGCATTACCGAGACTTAAATAATAAAAAAGGCGTTTGCCTGAGTTTGACTCCCCGCTAACTAGCGGCTTAACTTCGTCGATTAATTCTTGAAATTTTTGCGCAGCCAGCAAAACCTCAATTCTGAGATGAACTAATTTGTCATCCTTAAATTGCCGATCTTTTACCAAACGGTAGGCTGTAAGAACTTCCTTTTTTCCTAAATGTGCCTTTATGTAATAATAAAAGAGTATTTCTGAATCTAAATGCGTGTTTGAGTTAACCAAATTGATGATTTCGTCAAATTGTCGTTGGGCATAAAGTGTTTTGATTCCAAATTCAAGAGCAAGAGGCCAACTGCTTCGTTCCCACAGCTGAAGGAACTCAGCCGAAGCAGCTTTATATTTTCCGCCTGTCGCAAAAACACCACCTTTCATTAAGGATATATTGTTTTGGACTCCGGTATTGAGTGGAGCAATATTGACTCGTTTGAGTGTTTCGAGAAAATTTTGATCTTGGTTGGCTTGATAGAGAGCAAATAGTAAGTGATATGAGATTTCAACTGGCAGCAGCATTCGGTGATCTTTCAACAAAGGGGCAAAAAGCCCAATAGCCTTATCGAATTGCTTTTGAAGAAGATATGATAAGCCAAGATTATATTGAGTGATCAAATAATCTGAGCTTTTAACATCCACTGACATTGCTTTAAGGTAGTTTTGTTCTGCTCGGGCATAGTTTTTTTCAATAAACGCATTATTACCTTCAAGAAGAGAAGCGTAAAATTTCATATTTGGTTCACTATAATCATGAGCAGCTATTATTTTACTTAACTCTGGGAACCGATTTATATCTTTTAAATTTGATCTAATTTGGAAAGCGCTGTAAGTGAAATAGGTTGAATTTTGATCCACTTGTCTAATAATGTTGATAACCTCCTTCCATTGTTGAAGTTTCACTAAACAGGATAACTGCAAATATTGAATTTCTCCTGCATATTCCACCGGGAACGCTTTGGGTCCTAGCCTCATTATTTGAAGCGATTTATTATATTGCTGATTAAAATAATATAGCCAAGCAACATTACGGTTTTGTTTTCTTTGATAAGAAAGTTGTGGATTAAAAGTTCTTGCTGTTAAGTAGTTATTTAGGCTTTTTTGATTTTGACCTTGCCCATAATTTAAGTGCCCGGAGATTTCCTCAATCAAATAAAATAGCTTGACATGTTTACTATTTGTTAAGTCTGATGCTAATAAAAACTGATCGGCTTCTGCCAAGAATCCTAGTTCGACTAAACTAATGAAATAGGCCAACCGAAGCCTGAATCCCCACTCTGGGAGCGCCACTTCATTTTTAAATTGCTGCATCACTAAATAGTGATGTTGGAAATTTCTTTGTTTAATTAAAATCAACGAAGCTAAGTAGTAGGCTTCTATTTTAGTGTCCGGAGTTCTCGATTGAAAAACCGATTTTAATAAATTGAAGCTTTCATTGTACTCGGCTTTCTTGTACCTCAACCATGCTAACCACAGACTTGCCTCTTCCTTAATGTCTTGCTCTGAGTGAAGTAACGTGAGTAGTTTCTTATATGAACTTTTATGATCCCCTTTTTCATAGAGCAAAACCGCGTTTTCCAAAGTGCCTCTGTCGCCTAAGAACAATTCTGCCAGTCCTCCGCTGAACAGGGTCCAACCACTAAAAAAGATGTTGTGCGGAAAATCTTCTGGTAAAGGATAATAACTGGTTATTAATTCAGGAAAGTAAGGTTCGTGCGATGAACCAGGATATTGCAGATCGAACTCATGCTCCGGTGGCAGTGGCCGTAGGTTTTTTTCCTGATACGAAGATTCAATTACCACCTTCGTCGGTTTGAGCTCCTCAGCAAAAATCGAGCTCATGCATATAAGTAAATTGACCAGAATAAAAAGTACAAAGAATTTGACTAACTTGCTCATATTCAATTTTTTGTGCCCATTAAATGGATATTTCTCAAATGGGAAAATTTCAATTCCACTTTATTAACCTGAGTACATTTTTTAGCTTGATTCAGATCATTTTACCTTCTTTACTAAACAGCTATTGTACGATAGCAGATTATTTCGGTATGTTTCCAGTGACTAAATAAACTGAAAACGAAATATTCATAATGAATATTTTTCACAGTTTAGTACCGAGTATCATTATTATTGTCCACCTTGTGTTTAAAAACAATCCCAAAGCATCCGGGATTAAAGCTGATTGAAGGTCTTTCAATTGAAGTACTTAACACCTGTCTTACATATAAGGATACTATCGTTTCATATTGACTGATAGTTTACTGGCAAATTGTAAGAACTTAATACCGAAATAAAATGAAAATATCTCATAACATGACTTATGATGGGAGCAGGCAACTGTTGATAGCAGGGAACTGTATTCTTGAAAACCAGGCGATAGCGTTCAGAACAATAGATTTTCTCAAATCACTTGCTGAGAGTCTAGACGTTGATTTCATTTTTAAGGCGAGCTACAAAAAAGATAATAGATCTTCCGAGAAGTACTTTTCTGGACTCCCCTTACCAGAGGCACTAAAGATTTTTGACGCTATTAAACAGGAGTTCGGTGTTCCCGTAATATCTGATGTTCATTATCCAACGGAACTTCAAGAAGGTGTCGCGGAAGTGATCGATATACTTCAAATACCAGCCTACCTTGTTATGCAAACGGAACTTGTCATGAAGGTGGCTGAAGTCGGGAAGCCCGTTAATTTGAAAAAAGCGCAATTTCTTCATCCAGAAGATATGGCAAAGGTCGTTAAGAAAGTCGAAGCAACTGGAAATCAATCGATAATCTTAACTGAGAGAGGTACTTGTTTTGGTTATCGCGATTTAGTTGTAGATTTAAGATCGTTTCAAATAATGAAATCATTTAAATATCCAGTGATATTTGATGCGGGACACTCAATTCGTAAATATGGAATTCCAAGTGCAGATCCAGCCGGAGGCACAAAACATTTCCTTCAGACTCTGATGTCGGCCTGTTCTGCTACCAATTTAGCAGGGCTATTTGTAGAGGTTCATCCAGATCCGCAAAATGCTCAATGTGATGCAGCTAGCCAACTTAGTTTTGATGAAGCAAAAAGGCTTATCACTCGATATTTCAAAATTGCTGAATTTGTTCGGGAACTTCAGGATTGATATTTAAACTTTTGCTCAATCAATTATATAACTGAATGAAAACGATTGAAAAGATTGGAATCATTGGCGGCACTGGCCAGATGGGACGAATGTTTCAACACTGCTTTTCCAATATCGGGAAAGCTGTAATAACCAGTGATGAAACATCAATTGCATCTGAGCAAATGCTTGTTGAGAATAGTGAACTGGTAATCATCAGTGTACCAATTGATGAGACGGTGAATGTTATTCACCGGATATCACCTTGGTTGAGAAGTGACCACCTTCTTTCAGATTTTACTTCTGTTAAATGCAATGCTGTTCCGACGATGTTGGAGACAAAAGCGGCTGTGATCTCCTGCCATCCCATGTTTGGAAAAATGGATGATATGTCAAAGCAAAATCTGATTGTCATTCCGGTCAGGGAAGAAGATTTTCTTGTAGCCTTTTGTGATTTGTTTGAAGCGCTTAACTTGAACGTCGTATTGATTGAAAATTGGAATAAACACGATGAAGCCATGAGCTTTATCCAAGGGCTCATGCATTTTATTCATATTGTGTTTACTCAAACACTTAAAGCCAAGACCGCTGATCTTGAAACAATACTATCAATCTGCAGTCCAGTGTATCAGGCAAATTTCGCATTTACTTGCCGGATTTTGCAACGTGATCCCCACCTGTATACGCATATTTTGATGGATAATCCGCAAAATATTTCAGTACTGAAAAATTTTGTAGAAATTGCTCAGAAGAGTATTAGCCTCCTTCAGGACAAAGATCAGAGTTCCTTCAAAGAAAAATTCATCGAAAGTAGGGAGTATCTCGGTGAGTTCGGTCAGCTCTTTAGTAGCCAAAGTGATTACTTGATAGAAAGAATCAAAGAGTTTTCCGACAAAACAAAGTGACTAATCTAGAAATAACCTTTCAAACATTGTTGCCCAAAATTTTCTCACCTTGACATCGATTGTTATTGGGCGGTTTGTTCGGTAGTTATATACCAATCTCTTGCCTTCTTTTTTCCATTCTGTTATCCATCCCCTAAGCAACCAAGTCTTGAGTTGCATTCAAAATTGAGAAAAAAGTGCTGTTAACTCGCTTTTCTCAAATTTGCAATTTCGAATTTATTGACAGGCATACAATGAGCTCAAAGACGCGAGGACTTAGCTTGATGGAGGTAATGATTACGCTGGTTATTGTTGCGATAATCGCAGGATTGGCATATCCAAGATATCAAAAAATGATCGCAAGATCCAAACAGACTGAGGCGAAGACTATACTGCGAGCGATTTTTGTTGGTCAGGATCTATATAAGACGATGAATCAAAAGTATAGCGCAGTACTCGAAGCGCTGGATATTGAGATCCCTCAAGATGCAAAGTATCGTTATTCTGTGATGACCAAAGACAAGGGAGCAACATATGTTGCAACTGCAGCTGCCAACATCGATGGTGATCCCACACTGGATGAATGGCAAATCGATCAGAACAACAATTTGGTAAACTCTACCAATGATGTTCTAGAATAACTAAATATTGTCAGTGGAAAGCTGCGGAGGATCAGATTTACGTTTTCTGCTAAATAGAGCTCTGAATCGCGCTCTGCCAGATTCAACAATTGAATATAAAACCGGAACGACTATCAACGTCAAGATAGTTGCAACTCCTAATCCATAAATAACGGATTGCGCCATCATATACCACATTTGACCTGATTCTGAGCCGAACATAACTACCTGTGATCGAGAAAAACTGATGTCGAGCCCAACGGTAATTGGAATCAATGCTAGAATAGTTGTCAAAGCGGTTAAAAGAACCGGTCGTAATCGCAACATCCCCCCAAGTACAATCGCATCTCTCAATGATGAACCCTTGTTCCTGAGTTGACCAATGTAGTCGATCAAGACGATGGCGTTATTCACTACGACTCCGGCCAATGAGATTACACCAATTCCACCCATCATAATGCTTATGGGGCTGCTATGGATGATCATCCCTAGAAAAACACCCATGAGTGATAAGAAAACTGAAGAGATGATAATAAATGGCAGCGCTATGGAGTTGAATTGGGTTACCAGTACCAAAAAAATCAAAAAAATTGTAATCATAAAAGCTTTTGGCAGAAAGTCCTGCATCTCTTTTTGACTCTCATTCGCACCTGTAAATTTCAAAAAATAGCCATCAGGCAATTTGAAGGTTTCGAGATTTTTCCGAACTTTTTGCAGTAACACTGCACCTGAGATACCCTCTGCATCACCTGATATAGTGATCACACGATCTGTGCCCTTGTGTCGGATGGATCCCATCGCTGCTGAGGATTTTATCTGAGCTAATTCATTTAACGCAACAGATTCACCCAAAGGGGATTTAATGTATAGTGTATTCAAATTATTTATTGATCGCCGATACCGTTCATCGAGTCTAACTACAATATCGTACTCCTCTTTTCCAACTCGGTATGTTGAAACATTCTTACCGTTAATGGCAGTTCTAATTAAGCTGGCCACTTGCGCTGTTCTAAGTCCAAGGCGTGAGGTTTTTTCCTTATCGATAAGTATCTGAATTTCAGATCGGTTGGCTGCAAAATTATCACCCAAATTTACCAATCCACTGATATTTTTAATACGCGATTGGATGTCCAACGAGATATTTTTTAAAATATTGAGATTCTCACCTCCAATCTCAATGTTAATCGCTTTGCCGGTCGGGGGGCCTTGTTCAGACTTGGTGATAGTATATTTAGCTCCTGTGAACGCTTCGATTGTTTTTCTTACTTGGCCGATTATGGTCGAAGGCAACATCGTCCTTTTTTCCCAGTTGGGATACGACATAGTGATGTGATTGAGATGGCTTGTGTTTGAGCTAAAAGCGAATCCACTGGCTTGTCCGACCTTGGCAACCATTGACTCGGTTTTGTCATGGTATTGTTTTATCGACTCTTCTACTTGCTTTACCAGTCGATCTGAAGTCTCAAGTGTACTTCCAAAAGGTGCTTCAATATTGATAACTGCCCGTTCCGCCTCACTAGTGGGGAAAAACTCGACACCGGCCTTGGGCATCACAAATTTAAAGTAGCTCGTCATGACGATAATCCAAGCTGCCAGTACGATTATTACTACCAACCAGCGGTGATTCAGTGACCAATTTAATATAGCTCGATAGTTTCTAAACAAAAGAGAATTCTTAGCAATTTCCGTTTCACTTTTTACTATCGCCGATTTGCGTTTGCGCATTATCTGGGAACAAAGCACTGGATTTATAAACAAGCCAACGAATAACGAAGCAGAAAGAGTTATCATTAAGGTTTTTGGCATATAGGCCATAAAATCGCCCATAATCCCAGGCATAAATAACAAGGGAAAGAAGGCCGCTAAAGTAGTCAATGTTGAGGTAATAACTGGAATAGCTACTTCTCCAACCCCGGTGGTGGCGGCCTCGATCGGTGACAAGCCGGATTCCAGGTGCCGATAAATGTTCTCGACTACCACAATGGCATTGTCTACCAGCATTCCCAACGCCATAATAAGGCCGAAAAATACGACCATATTGAGAGTAATTCCGAGTGCTTGTAAAACCAAAAAACTGATCAGCAAGGAAAATGGGATAGCTGCCGCGACAAAAAGTGAATTTTTAATTCCCAGTATCAGGAGCAATACCACCAGGACTGATATCAAGCCCGAGTATAGATTGTTTTCCAGATCTCTTACAAAGCTCTTTACATAGTCACTGTGGTCAGAAGTGATAGTGAAATTTACCTTACCACCCAGCTTTGCCTGCTCTTCGCGAATAATTTTTTTTATTTGTTCGGCAATTACAAGTAAATTTTCACCAGCTCTTTTAGAAACACTTAAGGATATAGACTCAACTCGATTCATTCTCGATCGACTGGCTATTTCTTTAAATCCAAATACAACAGAGGCAACGTCTTTCACGTATATAGGGCTTTGCCCTGGTGCAGTAATGACTAGATTTTCAATTTCTTTTGGTTTGGTAATCTCATTCGGAACCCTGACATTATATTTCATCGGCCCAATTGAGATATCACCCGCAGGGATGTTGGTGTTTTCAAATGCAATCGTATTTGAAACCTCATTTAAATCCACGTTGAAATATCGCAGCTTGTCAGGGTCTACCTGTATTTTTACTTCTCTCTCCAGCCCGCCTGCTCGCGTCACATCCAGAATTCCCGGTATGGCTTCTATTTTTTCTTCCAGATCTTCGGCAATTGTCTTGAGTCTTAATAATCCAAGCCGACTGGATAGATTTATTGTCATTATAGGAAATTCTGAAAAATTGATTTCCTTGATGATGGGTTCTTCAGCGTCATCAGGTAGTTCATGCTTGACTCGGTCTAATACATCACGCACATCTGTCTTCGCCTCATCAATATTGGTCCCCAAAAAATATTCCAGGGCGACCATAGCCGCCCCCTCGGTAGAGGTAGATGTCATCGTTTTTAAACTGTCCAGATTTTGCATCTCAGCTTCCAATTTATGGACAATTAGGGACTCAACATCTTCTGGTGATGATCCTGGATAGGGAACAGTTACGATGAGATAAGGGATTTTAATATCGGGTGTGGACTCCTTTGGGAGTGTTCGATAAGCGGAAATACCCATAATTAAAAAGATTAACATCAATATAAAAATAGATGTCGGTCTTTGAATTGCAATGCTACTTGGTAAAAACCTCATGAGCGTTTTAACCTGATTAATGTTTCTAGTATTGGATTTTGTAACAGCGCGGAAGGTACACTGTGAGAATTGATATTTTCAAAGCTTTCAATTCCGATTGGCCGGTGTATATGCGGCCTAGTGACTTTTCGAATCCAAAGTCTATTAATGAAATTTGGCTAAAGCCGTTCACTAATTAGGATTTTGTTTCTTAACTTTGTTAATTTTGACAATATCGCCAGCTGTTATCAGTTGCTGACCAGTCTCAATTAGGAACTCCCCAAATTTCAATCCTGATTTAACTTGGACTTGATTATTATAGCTGATACCCGATTGAATATATCTCTTTTTTACCTTTGTGCTGTTGGCAACGAAAACAAAGCTACCTTTTTCATCTTCCTGAATGGCATGTCGAGGAATCATTATCTGATTACTCAAAGCGGTTTTCAATAGACGGGCTCTGGCTAACATCCCAGGCAATAGATTCCCGCTGGGATTGTGAATAGAAACTTCAATAGGAAAACTTCGACTTCTTCGATCCGCCTCGACTCCGATGGAGGTTATGATTCCGGTGAATTGTTTCTTCGGAAGTGCATCGAAAAGAAAGCCTACGCGTTTCCCCTTTTTTGCAAATTGGATATCTTGCTCTGGAATGTCCACCTTGGCTAAAACAGATGATATCTCGAGAATTTCAACTACTTTTTTCCCATGACCGAGATATTCCCCTTTTTCTACATACTTAATTTTAACAATACCTGTTAAGGGAGCAATCACCTTGGATTTCTTAAGATCCAGATTTGCCATATCCAGGCTGATTTTTGCGACATCTAACCGATTTTTTAGAGCTGCAACTTTAGCTAAGGTTGACAGTTTTTTAATGTACAAGCTTTTTTCCCTGGAATAGTCCATTAACGCCAAGTTATGATTTGATTGTCCGAGTTTTTTATTCATAATTAGACGATCAGTGTTGAACTCGACGAGAATCTCACCTTTATTTACCTTGTCACCAACGGTGAAGCCCGCTTTTTGGATCGTGCCTGCAATTTCAGAACTAACGGTCACGCGTTTGGCTGGAGTTAAATAACCGACATAAGACCCGTAGCTTTTCAATTGCCGTGGAGAGATTTTTATGACTTCAACTTTG
>Ga0257125_1003817_pt1 | contig 10263 bp, 4 predicted proteins | sample SI106_200metaG_FD_190183 | JGI IMG/M metagenome (GOLD analysis project Ga0257125, IMG submission 190183) | Marine microbial communities from Saanich Inlet, British Columbia, Canada - SI106_200 | ecosystem: Environmental > Aquatic > Marine > Inlet | place: Canada: British Columbia | collected...
CTCAGCATTATCAATTTTTGTTCCAGGAGCAAAAGAGGCAGTTTCACCAGGTGCAGCATCAAGAGCATCTTCTAAAAGAATAAGTGCTTCTAAATCTTCTCCTTTTTTAATTCGACCATTAACTAATTCAATGTCTAATCCAACACCAAGATGTTGTTCCTTAAAACTAGAACTGTCTCGTAATTTAAGATCAAATTTCCCATCATTTGCAATAATATTCCCACTATAACCGCTACCACCAGAAACATCAATATTTGTTCCAGCACTAGCAGAGATTTCCATCCCCGAATCAGTACTACTTCCAAGATTAAGTGTACCCTCATCTAAATGGATAAAACCAGAACCAATAGTTACAGTTCCAAAAACTTTCGCACCATTATGGTTATAATCGTTAATAAGAACACCATCTGCAGAAACAATCTCATTTCCAACAATTTCAACACTCCCACCACTAAAAGTTGCTCCTTTAAAATCAAAACTTCCATCGCTAATTGATACAGAATCGCCAGAAACAATTACACCGCTTAATCCCGCACCGCCAATAGTAATCCCATGATTTTCTTGTAAATAATTGATTTGTTCTTGCTCATTCATCTCACTATAATCTGTAGTTCCAGCAGAATCCCCTTCCAGTGCAATAACACCAACTGATAAAATTAATAAAAGTACAATTCCTAACGCCATTCTTTTTTTCATTCTCCAAATAAACTTTCTGGTTTTAAGATTGTATCTTGATCATAAAATATAGCGAACGAAAAGTAATATGGTTTGTTAAACATTTCATTATCAAGTATGGAAATAATTATTTTGTTTTCATCTTGTGGATCTTCAGGAAGTAATAAATTATCTTCTTCGGTATCCTCATCAAATGTACCTTCAGTTACAACCGTTTCCTCATTAATTATTTCGTACTTAAACCCTTCGTCATAGGCTAAGTCAGCGATTTTAGTTAACGGGAACCAGGCAGGATTCTCTGCTTGAATTTGAGCAATTTCATTAGCCCAACCAACAATTTTTCCATAATGTAAATTCTTTTTAATTTTAAAACTGTTCATTTCGTTAATAGTTGTAATATCACTAACACTATTTTCATCAACAATGTCAATTTCATTATAATATGATTTGGTTGGTATTTTAGCTTCAATTAAAATAGTTTCATTAGAAATCTTGGTTTTAATTTCTTTAATTTCTGCGCCAACAGTTAGACCGGTTTTTTTGGCGTTTTCTTCAATAAGTTCAATACAATTGCCAACAATTTTTTTTATAGCAAACGCTAACTGTTCTTCCACTTCTTCTGTTTGCGGAACAAACAAATCGTTTTTATAGAAGTAGTAAGGGATCCTTGCTTGTAAAAACTCTTTACTCTTAACAGGTGTGTAATAATATCCTCCCTGCATTCCCACATAAACAAGAGCATCTTCAACAGAATCGTCTAAACAGTTTTCAAGTTGTAACTTTAAAGAAACTTTTTCAGCACTTAAATCATCAACACTCTCTTCTGGCAAAGTGCTTTTATTAAAATAATATAGTGACAAAGTAGCAGAAATAACTATCATTAAACCCAATATTATAAATATAGTTACTTGACCTCTTTTTTTCATCTTATAAATATAAAGAAAGCAATAAGTGTTTATAAAATTACTCTTTTATAGGGCCAACAATCTTCAACATATAAATCCTTTGCCAACTCATAAAAAGTACTAAAACAACAACATTGATAATCGTCATTAAGTTTTGGCGGTAAAAGAAAGCTTTTCCTAATGGATATAATACTAAACTAATCAACAATATTGTTAACAAACTTAACAAGAACATTCTCCAGATTCTGTTCCAATGAACTTTGATTAAATTAAATGCGTCACTGACAGATTCCCAGGCTTTATATTTATGCACAAAACTGTAAAATACTAAAAACACAAATAATAAAAAAGTTAACTGGAAAAATAAAGTTACCGCTTTTGCAAAAACGAAATAAATCGTGTTTCCTACTAATGGGAAAATCACATTAAACGCTATCCTGAAAATAGCAAAAATCAAAAAGTATGCTCCTGCTAAAAATAAGATTATTAATGAAATTCCGTTCCAACGCCAAAAGTTTTTCCGAGTAAGTTTTGAACGTTTAATTTTGTTCCATAAGAACGCTCTAGAGAAAGAGAAAGCCATCATTAATAATAAAAATGTTAAAACCGTTCCAGCAAAAAATACAAATACAAAACTTTTAGCTTTAGCCAAAAATTCTAACGCTTGCTCTTCAGTACCAGATAAAAGTTCAACTTTAAGTTGTTCAGCAGTTTTACCATCACTGAGAGCAAAAGCTTTATCGCCAAGAACTTTTCCGAACGCCAAAACGATCCCCAAGATTAAAAGTATTGCTACAACATCAATAATTAGAGTATATAAAAAAGCTTTATTTACCTTGAACGAACGTAAGTAATTTCTGATATGTTTATTCATAATTCAGTTAAGGTAAAAGAAATGATATAAAAAGTATTCGGTACTGATTTATACATTTGTAGTAACATCAGGGTTTCTAGAAGTTACTGAATCTGCAGTACCACCGTAATTAGTTGTACCGGAAACAGTGTCAGCAAAATTAGTACAGATTTCATCAACTGCATCATTTTCATAATCATAAACTTTATGTGATGAATGAAACTTGATACAAACTCGGTCATAATTTTCTGCTGAATAAGAGGCAATAGTTCCACCATCTTGCTCGCCATTATCTAAAGTGATCACACTCTCACCATAAGCGCCAGGCCGTGAAAATGCCCATTTAGTACCTGAACTGCCAGAAAGTTGTAGGTTAAACTTAACAGCTTTACCGTTCTCATCAATGTATGGTGTAAATTTTTCATCAGTAGGTGCAGAGACACCCCAAGTGATTTTATAAAAATATCCTTTAACAGGTTCAATGTCAAATTCAGTTTCGTAACAGAAACTATCTTCTTTACAAATGTAATCATCTTTACAAATGAACTCGTCCTCTTCATTATAATAGGCTTGACCAACAGATGGAAGGTTAATTAAATTAGGATCAACCAATTCTTGTGATTGTCCTTCGTAAAGTGGATTCCGTTCACAAGAGATAGGAAATTTCTGATTAGACTTTTCACCCTGGATAGATCCTACAAATTGATAAGTTCCGGAAACTGTACTTACAAATGCGCTAGATTTACCCGGTTCACTGTAACGTTTAGCTTCATCATAACCGCACCATTCTCTGCTTGCAAAGCCAGGTAAGTCTGCCCAATTTAATAAAAATTCACTGTTTGACCATTCCAACCAATCCTGTGTAGTTTCAGGAAACAATAAATTTGATAATCCTTGATACTTTCCAAGCTGACCTGCTAAACCAGCAATACCACCGATAATATGGCCACCGGCCCAATCACCACTAACCAAAATATCATAAGCTTCTGCACCCATTGCTTCCAACCAATCACCTTGCCAATATAATGAATCAGCTTTTTCCATTAGATCTTTGAAAAGTTTAGAATCTTTATCAGCTGCAGTTTTAAGTTCTGCGAGACGTTTATTGATCGCTTCACGGAATTCTTTATCAGTCCACTCTTCATTTCTTGCAACACCAATATCTTTACCAATCTTATCTAAATCTAAGCCAGTAATGGTTTCAGGGACAGTTTCTCCATTAATACCGTTTTGTTTTAAAATACCTAATACTTCTTTTCTAAGTTGATAGGGCACAGATTTAGTTTTAAGGTACTCTTCTTCTTCCTTTGCAATAGCTGCAATCATTTCAGAAGCTTGAGTGTGAGTTATTTTACGTGCTTGTAAATCTTTTAAAACATCTTGAACTTTTGCTTTTACTTCTAATTCGTGCGGAGTTGGTTGATTAGGTTTTGCTTTAGCATCTTTTTTAATTTCTGTTTTGGCTTCAGGAAGATCAGATTTTGTTAAAGTGTCATAACCACTAATGTCACTTGTAATTTCAACAATCTCACCAGTTTTTGGATCGTATCTATAATATTTTCCGTCTTGTTTCCAATACTGACAATCTTTACAAGCAGCACCAGTACCAAACAATGCTGTACCTGTTTTTGCATTTTTAGGGATGTTTGCTTTTGTTAATGTTGCTTTTTTATAAGCAGAAGGTTTGCTTTTAGGTTTTTCGGGTTGTTGAAACACATCCCCCTTATTTGGAGCATATTCACCACAACCGCCTTCTTTAATACAAATTAATTTACCACCTTCAATTTTCCAAGTATCAGTTAAACCTTTCTCAACAATATCATAAGTAGCTAACCAAGTACCCAATCCAGTAGAACCAAATGACCTGTCTGCAAGTTCAATTGCATAAACAGCATCTTGTCCTGCTAAATCCATAAATTGTTGAGCATTGTCAATATTATTTCCTGTTTCTTGAGCTAATAAAGTAGCCAATGACGGATCTCCGCCAGACAGAACCAAATAAGATATAGCAATGTTTGATTGACCAGTTTGATCATATAATGAAGAGATATCAGCTGAATCACAAGAATCTAATTGACAATAACCCGCCTCATTTAATTCTCCCAAATATTTATTTCTCTCATCTTCATCAAGATCTTCCCATTTAATAGATGAAACAACAACTTCAATTTCTGGCCAAGTTTCTTCTTTTTCAACCTCAGCTTCTTCAGAAGTTTCTCCAGCAACAGATGTTTCAGCAACAGCAGAAGTTCCTGTACATTTATCCCCACACTTTTCCATAGCTTGATTATAAGTTTCTTGCTGAGTGGTAGAACCTTCGGTACCTTTTGTTTCAAGAATTGAAATAAGATTCTCAGAATTACCTAAGTCATGTTCTAAAACTGCCAAAACAAGATCTGCATTATTTCCAGAAGCATCATATGCTTCTTTAGCAAAGTCATAATTAGCAATATCATCATGAGACAATAACTTTTGTGCATTTTCAGGTGTGCCAAAATCGCCTATAGAAGAAAGAAGTTTCTCTTCTGTAAAAAATTGGTTACCACTTTTTGTTTTAATGGATTTAAGTTCATTATATGTTTCAATCCAACCATCAACATTATTAGTTTTTTGAGTTAATTCAAGATAATTGTCAACATCTTGAACGCCTTTCTCTTTTTGAGCCTGATAATCCTCAAAAATATTTTTTGCTTTTTCGGTACTATCCTCTTTATTAACAACATCTATGATTTTAGGTTTACTTACACCTTCAAATGCAGGATTTTCAAAATAGGTTTTAGCGGATTCTAAAGTGCCAAAATTACTTTCCAACTTGGTTTGTTCAGCAAGTGACATTTCTCCAAAACTACCTACCCAAGTTTGATGAGTTTCCCATGTCTCTTTATTACATCCCCCATAATCCTTACAATCTGTATTTTTACTCCACCATTTCCAAAAGTCGTACTTCACATTGGAATTTTTTTCACTGTATGCATAACTTGCTTCATCATATTCCTTTTTACCTACGATTAAACCCTCATTATCACTCGTATCATAAGAAACAGTACGAAAATCATCATCAAAATTACCATTACTCCCCCATAGAACGTAACCACTATGGACACAATAGCCACTTTTTCCATTCACAGAAGAACAGGAAGGCAAATGGTCATCAGTTATTGAGCCACCATGTGTTACTTTGCTTACTCCCTTAGTCTTCATTCCTATTGGCTCGGGTTCATTACCAGGACCAAAAGCTAAACTTAAACTACTTAAAACTATTAAAAACATTACCAAAATCACGCCTTTTTTATACATCTTTGTTATAGTAATCATTTTCTCCTTTTAAATGTTTTTATATATCAGTTTGAACATTGTTAGATGTTGAAGGTACTGAAGGTGTTTTATCAGAGTCTGAATAGTCTACATAACCACCACTACTCTGAATGAATTCTGCACAGATGTTTTTAACATCATCGCCTGCCATATCCTTAACATAAAAATCATCATCAAATCTGATACAAACTTCTTGATAATCCTCTTTAAGGAACCTGACGATAACACCTGAGTCCTGAGCGCCATTATTAAGTTCTAAAACGCTCGTCCCATAACCGCCTGGACGTTTGAAGATCCATTTAGTTTCACCACTAGAACTGACAAGCTCAACATTAAACTTAACAGCAGTCCCATCTTCATTAACATAAGGTGTATTTTTTTCATCTTGCGGAGCAGTAACTGCCCAAGTGATTTTGTAAAAGTAACCTTTTGCTGGTTCATAATCTTCTTCAAAAGGATCAGGATTTTTATCAGGTTTACCATTTTCATCTTCATCAAGGTAACAATATTGATCATCAATACAAATTAATCCATCTTCACGACAAACTAATTCGCCTTCATCTTCTTCATCCTCAGAAACTTCACACAAAATATATTCTTCATAATAAGTCCTTTCCGCTTGAATACTACCAACAAATTGGTAAGTTCCGGTAAGAGTCTTTACAAAAGTGGTAGATTTTCCTGGCGCACTATAACGCATCCGTTCATCCATGTTACATAAAGCAGTCGTTACTGTTCCGGGCAGGTCTGCCCACTTTGTTAAAACCTCATTGTTAGCAACTTCCATCCAGGCAGCAGTAGTCTCTGGCATGATTAAGTTTGATAATGCCCGGTATTTGCTAACTTGCCCCATCAAACCAGAAAGTCCGCCAACAATATCACCACCAGCCCAATCGCCCTGCACTGCAATACCATAAAAGTCATCTCCAATCATGTCTTGTAACCAATCACCCTGCCATTTGACAGTATCAGCATCTTCAGTAATTTTATTAGCTTGCTCCAAAACTTTTTTAGCTTCTTTATCACGAAGGTTTGTTGCACCTTCCAAATCTGTAACTTCCTTACCAGTTCCATCTACCCATTTAGTAACTTTCTGACCATCAACTTCAACTTCTTTTTTTGTTAAAGTTTGTTCGTCAACAGTAATTGTAGAACCGACAGAAGCAGAATTTAATATTTCTTCACTTGGTTGAGCAACAACCATCTTACCAGCAACAGCTTGAGCTTTTGCAGCTAATGCTGCCATTTGATCACCAGCACCGCCGTTAGTTAAACGACCGTCAGCTAATGCTTGTTGAACTTGACCAACTTCCGCTTCAATCGCTTTAAGTTGTTCTTGTGGAGTTAATGTTAATGGTTGTTGATCATAATCTGCTTGTTGTTGAACAAGAGCAGTAGCTACAGCAGGACCAACTGTTGCACCCGGACTATTTGTAATTGTAGTATCGTCTTTCTCTTTAAATGCAACACTTTTTCCAGTTTCATCCAAATAAATTGTTGTTCCAGAAGTCTCATCATAATACTTTATTTTACAACTGGGACATGCTTGTTGATCAGCAGCAGTCATTTGTGCCTGTTTAAAAGTCATTTGTTTATTTCCTACTGGAACATTTAATTCTAAAGGTGGAGAAAACGGTGCTGCCCCCCCGGGAATAGATGGGGTGGTTGTAGTAGATAATGCTTTTTCTTTAGCAATTTTAAGTTTCTCAGCAGTAGCAGAATCAACTTTTTTATCTTTACACCAATCCCATAAAAATGTACAATCATTTTTTTCTTCCCAAGAACCGTCAGCTTGTTCACGGTAAACTTTACCTTCAACAACCAATTCTTTAGTAGCTTGGTTATATGAGGATGATTGTTCTGTTGTTGTACCAGCAGTTCTACCAATTTGTCCCCAAACACGTTGCTTTTCTTTTTCCAAATTTTGTTTAGCTTTAACATCAGGAACCGTTTGCCAAACATCTTCAGGGATTGTTTTCCATCCATCTTCTGTCCAACCTTCAACATTTCCAGAAGTGGGATTAACACGTAAACTTTGATCATTACAAGAAAACACGGACCCGCAATCCATTACTAAATTGTTACCGTCAATATCTAATTGAAATCCGCCAAAATCTTTATCAAATGACCATTCTTGTGGACCTCCTTCTTCAATTGGAACCTCAACAGTTTCTGTAACTAATTGCGGTGCATTTGGTGTTGTAACAGTCTTATCTTGTTCTTGCCAAGCATCAAACACTAAGCTTTTCTCTGCTTTTTCTTTATCCGCACTAGCTTTATCAACCCATTGACCATCAACTTTGTATTTGGTTCCTGCAAGATTAGTTTCATAACCTTCTGAGTCATAATATTGGTCATCACTAGATTTCCAAACACCAACAGTTTTAGTTCGAGTGTATTCATATTGACCAATTTTATCTTTTTCAACATTTCCCCAAGTTGATACAGAGTCACTCGGATCATTTACATTTTGTTTAGCAGTGACTTCAAACCCAGACATTTTCCATAACCCATCATCTTGTTCTTCAATGGTTTTTCCTTTATTAACATCATCAGTAACCACAAATTTTCTTTCTCCAGGTTCACCCATAAAATAACCTTCCTGACTACCAAGCTTGCCAATTCTTGCAGTGGGAAAAGTCTTTCCAGAATTGTATTGTACTAAAGTACCTTCACCCATTTGACCAATCTGAGACCCATCTTGGTCATAAACAACTTGACCTGTAACCCCTTCGGTGTTGTCATCAACAAACCCTAAAATGTTTCCGCCATCATCAACGACAGCGTGTAATGTTTTACCATCAGCTTGATGTGTTGCAGTTTTCCATTTTTCTCCTTCATACCCACTAACAGTTTTAGTTTCTTTTTTCTCTGGTTCAACATACTGAATATTTTGTGCACCTTTATTAATTGAAACATGTTTATTCTGAGAATCAACATAATCCCATTTGTTTCCGTCCCATTTTAATTCAGCATCTTTACCATTAATTTTAACTTTTTCAGGCAAGTTAGGAGGGGGATTATTTTGATCTTTAACATTTAAGTTTGATATGCCTAAATTCCCTGCAACCATTTGCAAAGCAGTTTTATCGTCAGGATTTGCGGTAGTGATTGTAACAACATCTGAATCAGAACTCACTTCTAATGGTGGAGTATTAGCTAAGTTTTGTGGTTTCTGTCCTGCTTGTTGGTTAGCAAGATTATCTCTTATTGCTTTCTGTTGATCAAGCAAATCCTGTTTAGCTTTAATATCAGGAACGCCTTTAAAATCCTCATCATAAATTGTTAAATATTTCTTACCATCCCAACCTTCAACGTTTCCTGTTTCAGGGTTAACTCTTAACGGTCGGTCTTTACAGAAGAAACCACAATCTAAAACTAATTGGTCGTTTTCGATTGAAAGTTCTCCTCCACCTGGAAGGCCTTCAAACTCTTTATCACCTGACCAATCATCTTCTGACTTAGAATCATCATTAGGCACAGCAGAATCAGAAACAGGTTTAGGTACTACGTTACTTTTAGAAGTATCAACATCTGTTAATCCAGATGGTTGTCCTTGATTAATTTTTGCAGCAGCATCGTTCAAAGATTTTAATTTATCTAAATCAACCACCAATTTCTCGCCATCAGTTAAATCCCACCATTCATAACTACCAGTACCAGAACTATACTTAAGAACATATTTAGGTCCACCATCTTCGTCTCTTAAAGTTGCAGTGCCTTGATAAGTTCCTTTCGGAGTAAATCCAGAAATAGAAGCACCTTGGAAATTTTGATATGTATCACCATCTAATTTTGTCCCTTTTTTATACGAATCAATGTAAAGGTTTAGTTTCTTAGAAGTTTCCGAATCAACAGCTTTCAAAGTACCCATATCATACCATTTACCGTCAGAAGTTTGAAAAATATATTTTGGTTCACCGTCAACTAAAATGGTTGAACTCGTTTGAGGTGCTGCATCAGCCGGTTGATTAGTTTCAGTACCCATAGATTCTTCTTGAGCAGGTGCTGGTGTTTCTTGTTGTTCTTGTGGATCGTAATCATCGCTATTTTGGATTTTATCAAGTGCATTTTCTTTTATGTTATCAAAAGCCATTTTTTGTAAATTACCAGATTCATCAATTACATCTGAACAACTCTGTGCATCAAGACAGGAAATAGGATTATCGTTAATTGTAGCATCAACGTGAATTACTTTTGTATTTTGATTTTTATCAACTTCAATCTTAACTGTTTTGGCATAACCACCATTAGCAGAATCAGTATTAAGATATTGATTCTTTGCTTCATAAACAGCTTTTCCCTCACTTACAGATACACAATTAAAATTTAATTTTGGCACAGTAGTACTTGGATCAGTCTGAATAGTAGCGGGCCATCCTGGACAATTCCCTGCACCGACAACGCTTCCAGCTAGAACTAACAAAATAAGTACAACTACCCAAATGGTCCTCTTTTTCACTTTATATTAGCATATTAGAAAACTTTTATTACTTTTAAATACTTCTATTTTAT
>Ga0257125_1003821_pt1 | contig 10256 bp, 11 predicted proteins | sample SI106_200metaG_FD_190183 | JGI IMG/M metagenome (GOLD analysis project Ga0257125, IMG submission 190183) | Marine microbial communities from Saanich Inlet, British Columbia, Canada - SI106_200 | ecosystem: Environmental > Aquatic > Marine > Inlet | place: Canada: British Columbia | collected...
CAAACCAACGAGATACAAACACCTATAACACAAACGGTCAGATCGTCCTAAGCCAGGTATTCGACTATTTCGCACAAGACTATCAATTAACTGCCCAAACAGGGTACGAGTACAACAGTTCAAATGCCCTGATCAAGAAACAGGACTATGGAGTTGCTGCGGGTACTGCAACTGCGTCCAGTTACACTGAATACAGTTATGATTCCAACCTATATCGAACATCAACTAAATCATATAACGCTTCCGGCGCCCCAACATCTGAATACATAATCACAACCTACACTTTTAAATAACATCTACTTCTTAAGAATAATTAATTTACCGCAATATTCACAATCCCGCCCTCGTGCAAATTTGCGCCAGGTGCTATAGAAATAGTTGACTGATCATGGTATATTTTAAGCTAAAACTACCTCAATTAAATTTTTTAATCAGAGATACGATCTAAGATCAAAATAAATAATTCATCAGGAGAAAAAATGGAAAAAATACAACGGTTTGGGCAACCAGTTACTGCTGCGGCTGCCCCTCTCGCAGAAAGGATGGCTTTTCTTAAAAAAGTATACGGCTTGCTGTCACTCAGCGTATTGCTGGCTTCAGGGGCGTCCTGGTTAACCATGCGGAACGAAGCGTTTTTAATGACGGTTCAAAAGAATTATATAATTTTTATCGTCCTTGAATTCGCAATAATATTTTTTACGATGTGGGCCAGGAAAAAGGAAACATTGGGCATTGTTGCTCTTTTTTCATTTACAATATTAACAGGAATCACTACTGCACCGATTTTGCTGGTATATAGCGGACAGACAGTTACCAATGCTGCCTTTCTGACCGGAATTATTTTTGCTGGCCTTTCGCTCTATACCATCATGTCAAAAAGAGATTTTTCATTTTTAGGTGGAATGCTCACGACAGGACTGATAATTTTGATTGTTGGCGGTTTGCTTAATGCCTTTTTATTCAAGAGTTCTGCCGGATCCTTTATGTTTTCTGCGATAGGTGTTTTTATATTCAGCGGATTCATCCTTTACGATACCTCCAATATTTTGAAACGCTATCCTACCGACGAGGTTGTCTCTGCAACCCTCTCTTTGTACCTGGATATACTCAATCTTTTTCTCTTACTTCTTCATTTGTTGAGCGGCACTCGAGACTAGAGTTATTAATAAAGATCCAATACCGGAAAGCACAACTTCAGACAAGGTTCCAAGGGGTTGTGCTCCTGCCTTCCTAATATTGTTATTTCAATCCAAGTAGGCGTATTTTTTTTATTGACAACCCCATTTCGCTGAATTAAAACTTGATTCACGACTCAGGTTGATTGCAACACCGCACGGATCACGCTTTCTCGCACTCTACGGTGGAAAAGCGTGAAGCGTTCGCAGTCGGATACAAAAGGAGAGTTTGACAGCGACCGTGGATACGGTAGATTGATGCATTAATACCAACTCGGTCATTGTTGCTTGAGGCTTGATTATCCTGGAATATGTAATCAGTTGATAGTCAAATGGCTCAGCAAGTCGGCAAAACCCGTATCAGATGCCATCTGGTACGGGTTTTTTTATTGAACAATATCAACTAAACTCATTGCTTTATGGATCCACCAGAATGCCCTTTATGTTTGAAAGGTGAGATAGGCCTTTTTCATAGAGATCGTCTTCGTAGTTTCTTTAAATGCCTCAACTGTCAGTTAGTTTTTGTCCCACCACAATTCCATATATCGGAAGTGAATGAAAAAGAACGGTATGACTTGCACCAAAATTCGTTTGAAGATCAGAACTACCGTGATTTCCTTGGCAAATTTATTAATCATCTAATACCACATCTACAACCTGGAGCGTATGGGTTAGACTATGGATCTGGACCGGTTCCAGTCTTATCCATGATAATGGCTGAAAGGGGATTCACCGTAGATAACTACGATCTTTACTATTCACAAAATATCTCCTTACTGCATCGCCAATATGACTTTTTAACATGTACTGAAACAGTAGAGCACTTCCGATCGCCTCTCAAAGATTGGATGACGCTTACAAGTCTGGTTAAAAAAGGAGGATGGATTGGTATTATGACAGAGTTGGTGTCAGAACAAACTGAATTTGCCTCATGGCACTATAAGGGCGACCCTACACATCTCTGCTTTTATTCAAAGGAAACACTTTTGTGGCTTGCCAATTATTTTCAACTGAAAGCCAGTTTTATTGGCTCATCAGTTGTTTTATTGGTTGGAGAGGAATGATTCTGCTTGAATTCTTATGAAGCGGTTGATTCTACAAAGACCTTTTCCCTATAATATTTTAGCTCGTCGATGGACTCGTAAATATCTTCCAGGGCGGTATGTTTATTTATTTTTGAAAACCTATTCAGATTTGGATACCAGCGGTAAACAAGTTCCTTAATACTGCTTACATCGATATTTCGATAATGGAGAAACTGGTCAACTTTTGGCATATACTTGGCCAGAAATAAGCGATCTTGATGAATACTGTTTCCACAAAGGGGAGCCTGGCCTTTTTCTGAATAATTTTTGATGAAATCAAAGGTCAATTCTTCAGCCTCCGGTAGCGTAACCGTTGAATTTTTTACTCTTTCGGTAAGCCCTGAACGATCATGATGCTCCCGACTCCAGTCGGACATCTGATCCAAAACCTCTTGCCCCTGATAAATCACCACTACAGGTCCATTATCAACAACTTCCAATTCTGTATTAGTAATTACAGTTGCTATTTCGATGATCTGATCTGTTTCAACATTTAGACCCGTCATTTCTAGGTCCATCCAAATCAGATAATTATTTCGTCCCATAATAATTGAAATTATTTTACTAGTAGGTATTGATTAAATTGGTTTTAATTCTTTTTCACTATCCTCGGCTCTAATTACTTCACTAATCCTGATACCATATCGTTCATTAACAACAACAATTTCACCCCGGCACATTAATCTGCCACCAATTATCACATCCATTGATTCCCCAACAACCTTATCAAATTCGAGTATAGCGTTCGGTTTCAGAGCTAATATCTCTTTCATACTTTTATGTACAGCACCGATTTGGGCCTTCATGCTGAGGGGCACATCGTGCAAATAGTCCACCTCACCATGCGGAATATCTTCATCTTCATCCATGCTACTTAGACCGCCGGTGCTTCTTTTGCTTTTTCCGTCGCTAAAAAGGTCATCATCTTCCTCAAATTCTTCGACTCTGACTGCTGCCATTTTCTATCCTTCTGTAATTATTTAATATAACGATTTAGAGAGAGGAACTTGCCCAGATTATCCCGGTCATTATTGAATATATCACAATGTTGGCTGCTGTTTATGTCGTACAAATGGTTGTTTTTATTCATCCTAACATTGAGGCTGCACAAATACAATTCAAGCCGGGGTTCCGGCAAAATTTTCACTCCGTGTTAAATAAACCGATATCCAGCGAGTACCTGCTTTGGAAGCTAGATCACAGTCAAGGCGGTGTACTTGATCACCGGAGACAGTACGAAAATTAGCATCACTTTCTCTTCTTCGAAATATATTAGCAAAATAGGTTCCAAGTTCGAACATAAGCAAAATGAAAAGTATTACTTTGTTTCCAAGCGCTACCTATCACGCTGTGGCTTGCATTCGGACCGTTATTATGTCAATGGTGGAACTCGTGCTTAAATTGCCAATTTCTTTAAATATTAGAGGGGTTTGATGACAGTTGAAATCGCGCTTTATATCAAATCAGTCATTTTAGCCATCATTGAAGGTTTGACTGAATTTATACCTGTTTCCTCAACTGGTCATATGATATTGCTGGGTAATTTTATCGAATTTACAGGTGAAAAAGCGGCTAGTTTTGAAATTTTTATACAGTTGGGAGCGATTCTCGCAGTTGTGGTCCTATATCGAGATCGATTTTGGGGATTGATCCCACAATTGAGTTCATCACAATCCTTTGCCAAATCCATCTTTTATGGAGAGAAAAAACCCACAATTACTCACATCTTTCTAGGTATTATTCCAGTATTGATAGTAGGTTTTTTCTCATACAGAGTCATTAAGGAGGTTCTTTTTAATCCTGTGACTGTATCCTTCGCACTGATTTTTGGTGGGTTAATAATGATTATCGTGGAGATTTTGCCGATAACAAAAAAAACCGATCAAGTAGATGAAATTACGCTTAAACAGGCACTATTGATTGGATTCGGACAGTGTCTGGCAGTGTGGCCTGGAATGTCCAGGTCGGGAGCAACTATCGTTACCGGGTTGATACTTGGAATCCGTCACAGAGCAATTGCAGACTTTTCGTTCATTATTGCTGTACCAGTAATGCTCGCAGCGGTTGCTTACGACCTTTTAAAATCTTGGCATTTATTGGAGTTTGCGGATTTAGGATATTTTATTACTGGCTTTATTATCGCCTTTCTTGTTTCTTGGGCTTCAATTAAGTGGTTTCTAAAAATATTAACAAAAGTTACATTGTTGCCTTTTGGAATATATCGAATTATCCTCGGAATCTTCTGTCTGTGGATTTTTTTGTAATGATTTGTATAGATGGTGAGTTTGTGCGACGATTCAATCACCCAAGTTGTTTTTTGAAACAGGCAATACCTCCAAAAATCAAAACCATAGTCATCAACCAGAACTATATTATTAAACATTTTTGATCTAAAATTTCACATTTGCACTAAAATTGAATTAAAATTGGTTATAACTCCGTAAAAAACCTCAGTAAAGTGATATGAACATCTATCGTTAGCTTTCTTTCTAATTGTATTTATTAGATATTAAATACAAAAACATGACTTGATAACACTGATTGGGAGACATATCCAATGAAACGATTTTCATTAATTTTGGTAATTTGTTTTATTTTTTCAGGTTACTCGTGGGCCCAAGAGAGTTGCATCGGCAACAGTTGCATGCCAAAAAAAGTGCAAAATGACTGTACGACGATGCAAGGCAACGGTTGCATCGATTGGACAAACGGTGTTGTCTACGCCACCGGCATGGGGGTCCCTAATCCTAAATTCAAAACACAGGCACAAAGAACCTATTCCGCATATGAAGCTGCCAAAACTGTCGCAATGAGGAATTTATTGCAAATGGTAGAAGGAATAAACATCACTTCTGAAAAAACCGTCAAAGCTGGAATGCTAGAAAACGATGTCATTCAAACCCAGGTTAGTGGCCGGTTAAGGCACGTACAAGAGATCGGTAAGGCAAAAACGATGAACGACGGCTCCATGTGGGTGACCATGAGGCTGTTCTTGCGGGATATTTATTCCATTTTGGTTAATAACGAACAATTTGAAGTACAGGGTGCAGACCAAAAGCGTCCTTCTACGACCAACCAAGCGATTGCAAAAACAGATACTAAACCCAAATCTGAATATGGTGGCAGCGTAGACGTCATTTATAGCGGTTTGATTATCGACGCTCGAGGCGCAGGAATAACCCCTGCCATGGCACCCAAGGTATTCGACAGCCGGGGTGAAGAAATCTACGGATCAGCAGCCATCGACAGAGATTTCGTACTTAAGCATGGTATCGTTGGTTATGTAAAAGATAAAGACAGTGCCAAGCAGAACGAAAGAGTTAAGGGAAATCCATTGATTATCAAAGGGAAACTTTCCGGCAACGGGTCTTCTGACGTCGTCGTTTCTGATGAAGATGCGGAACTCTTGAAAAAACTGGACGCCTCACAAACCTTCCTTCGTGAAGCAAGAGTAATGATTATTATTGGCTAATTTTCCTATTGAACTGTGTTCCAAAACATTTAGATGCATTTCGATACTAATAACCGAGGAGTAAGGTATGAAAACCAGATTAAATCGATTGCCCCTGATATTTATCAGTAGTCTGTTTGTCGCCCTATTTATTCTCAGCTCATGTGGTGGACAAGCACCAAAAACGAGAACTCAAAAAGGGGCTATGGACACGCCTCAATTTCACGTTCAACGCGGAGATGATGCATTGTTGGCAAAACAGTATGAACCCGCCCGATCTTCCTACAGAAAAGCACTGAGTTTGGATGCCAATTATGCACCAGCACTAAGCGGAATGGCAGCAGCGACTGCTTACGCAGTCGCCCGTCCCAGCGTGTCAAATCAAACAAAATTGGAAGTGCTTGAGAAAGCCGAAGCACAAATTGAACAGGCGCTCGATAACACCAAATCCTCAGACAAAGCAAATCTTTCCAGAGCCCATAATTTTGCAATCCAGGTTTATCTGGCGTTAAAACTACCTGCCGATGAATGGTATGAAAAAGCCAAAGATCACTTTGAAGAAGCAAGCGATTTAACCCCTAATGATCCAGCACCCTATTTTTTCATGGCACGCGCTGAAAGTGCGCAGTTTAATTATGCAGATGCGGTTAAACTTTACTACAAAGTTTTAGGAATGGCTGGCAAGTACGAAGCCGAAGCAAATAAGGAGCTCAAACGGATTCAACGGATTCAACGAGCAGAGCCGGGAAGCCCATTTGGGAAAAAAATTGCGAATCAGGAAAAGCTCTCAAGAGGCGATGTAGCGGCATTATTTGTCGCGGAACTTCGTATGGAAAGGCTGTATGAAGACAGATCCGTTAAGAAAAAAAGTGGTTACACTCCGCCTAAATCCCAGCAGAAGATGAAGAGAACCCCACTACAAAAATATCCTGAGGCGGTTGACATTGCGGGCCATCCTTTTGAGGACATGATCAAGAAAATTATCAAATTAAATATTAACGGCCTTCGACCAGATCCAGCCCACAAATTTCTTCCTGATGATAACTACACGAGAGCAGAATTTGCCCAGTTGATTCAGGATTTGTTAATCCGGATTACCCGTGATCCATCTCTTGAAACAGAATATATTGGCGAAAAATCACCTTTCCCCGACGTTAGCCAAAATATATTTTATTACAACGCAGTGCGAATTGCCGTTAGCAAAGGGTTTCTCCAGGTGAATAACAAAGTAACCAGTGAATTTGAACCAGCGGGTGCAGTCAGTGGTGCGGATGCTTTATTAGTAATTCGGAATATAAAAGAGATTTTGAAAAAATACTTGAGGTAAAGTCCGCGGTAAATAGGCAGATCTAAGACCATCTGCCTTTTTCCTTAATCAAACCGATCAATTTTTCCACAGCATCCTTTTCATCGATCCCTCTTTCCACTTTGTCCTGACCAAAATAGAGATCAATTTTCCCCTTCCCACTGCCAACGTAACCAAAATCAGCATCAGCCATCTCACCAGGTCCGTTTACAATGCATCCCATAACACCGATTTTGACTCCCTTTAGATGACGTGTTTGCTTCTTAATAGAATTCACTGTGGACTCTATATCAAACAAGGTCCGTGCGCAGGAAGGACAGGTAATATATTCAGTTGTCAGGATTCGAGCTCTGGCAGCTTGCAGGAGGGTAAGTAGTCGTGTCATTGCCTCTGCTTCAATTTCTGCAGGAATGAGTAAAAAATCCAACAACCCTTCACTCAATATGGCGCCCACATGAATTTCGTCTGCCATATCGCTATCTATTGGATAGATCATACCGATAGCGGATGACTCAGCCTTGCCTTCATGATGCCTGTAGTAGGCTCTCAGTTCCCGTAGCGAGAGTTTTGAATCCAGTACGATTCCAGACTGATTTTTCGATATTGGCTCTTTCCACCACAATTTCCTTCGTGACATTGCTTGAAATCGTTCGTTGCCAATGATGACGGTTTCACCGTCTACCTCAAATGAAAAGTCTGCCTCAACTGCGATTTCTGTCTTCGGTAAGGACGAACCGGATTGTTTGCCTATCTTGAGAGGTGAACCTGAACCAATATCCACCCCGCTCGATGTAAAAAGGCGATTTTTCATGCGCAAGTGATCCACTGGCCGGCACCAACTGCCTTTATCTGCTTCCCCAGCGTTAATTGACCGGTTAACCGCTTCAATCAATTCTTTGGCAAAAACAACTTCATTAGCCGCAGGTTCGGTCAAAGACACACGAAATGTATCGCCAATGCCATCTGTTAACAGGGATCCCATGCCCACTAGGCTTTTAATTCTGCCCATCAGCTCATTACCAGCCTCAGTCACACCTAAATGCAATGGGACGGCATTTGTTTCAGGACCCTCTGCAACAAGTAATCGATAAGCTTTTTGTACAGTAATTGGATTTGAGGATTTTAATGACACCACGATTTGAAAAAAGTCCAAAGCTTCAAACAAAGCGACCATTTCTAAAGCAGATTGAACCATCCCCTGGGGTGAATCACCATACCGCTCCATCATTCTTGACGAGAGGGAACCTTGATTCACGCCAATCCGGAGGGAATTGCCAAATTTTTTAAGTTTTTCAGAAAGCGGTTGAATTGCTTCCTTCAGCTTTTCATGGCCTTCGGCAAAGTAGTTACCATCCGTTTGACGATTCACGCTTTTGGGGTTATCTGAGTAATTGCCAGGGTTGATGCGGATTTTTTCAAACAGCTCACATGCATCAAGCGCAAGTTGCGGAGAATAGTGGATATCAGCGATCAGTGGTATGTTGATCCCTTCTTCTTGAAGAACTCTTCTCAGTTCTGGGATTCTTTCTAAATCCATTCGAGCCGGAATGGCCAATCGAATCAAACCACATCCAACTTCCTGTAAAGATCGAATTTCTTGAAGGCAACCAGCTACATCACCGGTTGCAGCAGTAAGCATTGATTGTATACAGATGGGATTGTCACCACCGATCGCCACATGTCCAATGTGAACGACTCTGGTTGCATGCCGCTGATATTTCAGCGGATAATCTATCAATTCCATCTATTAAATAGGGAGGGATTAGGAAGGGAACTACTCGTCTGGAAAACTATCCATGTCTTTTTCTATGTCGCTGATTTCGGGCTCGATATACCCTTTTAACACCTCATACTGTGCAACAGTTATAGGTTTACAGCCTTCCAGCTTGTTTGCTGCTTTGCTGGTCTTGCCAGAATATAGGTCTCTCGCCCGACTTGTCATCACTTTGACTTTCTCGAAGAGATTTATTTCAGGCTCTCCGCTGTGTTCTTCAACTAAATCTAAATAATCTACCATAGTTTGATTTTCCGCTTGATACCTGGTGTTGGTGTAACTAAAGAAGGCTCAACAATTGTTTGGCCCTTTGAGCATATAAACTATTTGGGTAATCCCTGGTTAAGATTTCGAGTGTTTGTTTGGCTTTATCCGCCTGAAGTGTATCCATGTAGATCTCAGCCAGAGCCATTAATATAATATCTGTCATATTCTCTGTTCTGGCATTTTCAAGAATATCGATAGCTTCATCATTCTTCTGCTGATCCACCAAGACGTTCGAAAGGTAAAGACTGGCTAATACAAACAAGTCAGATTCCTTTTCAAGCATTGCAAGCAAACCCTTCAAGTCGGATTCTGCTTCTTTATATTTATTTTGATCAAAATAAAGTCGGCTTCGGTAAAATAGTGCCAAATGCTGCTGACTCGTATCTGGATAATTTTCAATGAACTCATTCAACATTGGAATGGCCTTATCGAAACGCTGATCCGCATTGCCCGTTTTATTTTGAACAACCTGTTCGATCGCGAAAAGCTGCTCATTTCTCTGATTTATTTTATATTGAATGTAGGAATAAGTTCCGTAGCCGGCGACCGCGATCGCTACCAGTGCAACAGCCAAAGAAATAAACAGTTTACGTCTTCGATATATGTAGTCTGCTGCGCTGAACATAAAATCATCCAACAAGTCTCTCTTCAGACCCTCTTCCGGTTCCTCGGCTGTTGCTGTCACCGGTAGTGTCTGGGCAATGGGTTGCCGTTTCTTTGCTGCTTTACTGTTTGGTTTCCTTTTTTTTGAAGTCGCCAATTCTGTTCCTACATTCAGGTTATCGCCGAGCTAATCACTTTTACTATTTAAAGTTATATTCGCTGTGACTCATCTGCCAATCAAGATCTGCATCCGGAGGACTTTGAAGAGTCATAGGTTGTATTCGTGTCTGCACAATCCTTTATTCTGAGCCTCACAACCGGGTTCTGTCAATCAACAATCCAGCTGCATAACGAGAATCTCAGGTATCAACACGAATTAGCTTTGCCGGTTGAACAACATCCGGCAACTTATTGATTGATGAAATCGCTGTTTGAATATTTTTTTCAGCTGATTTTTTCGTAAAAATTACCAGCAGCTCTCCATCATTCTTATCTTCCATAGCCTTCTGATCAAACACACGAACATGAACTTGATTCTTAGATAGTTGGTCTCGAATTTCAGCGATACTATTTTGAGAATCTTTTACGCTCAACC
>Ga0257125_1003823_pt1 | contig 10254 bp, 7 predicted proteins | sample SI106_200metaG_FD_190183 | JGI IMG/M metagenome (GOLD analysis project Ga0257125, IMG submission 190183) | Marine microbial communities from Saanich Inlet, British Columbia, Canada - SI106_200 | ecosystem: Environmental > Aquatic > Marine > Inlet | place: Canada: British Columbia | collected...
CAGTCTCAGTCAGATGTTTATTTTGCTGTCAGTACGTTGGAGTTTCTGCATCGCGGCGGAAGGATTGGCGGCGCGGCAGCCTTCCTGGGAACTATGCTTAATCTCAAGCCAATATTGACTCTCAATGAAAAACGCATCGCCGCGGTTGAACGTGTCAGATCGATGAATAAAGCCATCAGCCGCCTGATAACGCTGATTGAACAACCAACTGAAGGTCGCTCAAAAGTTCATATTGGCGTCGCCCACGCCAACGCCCCAGAGGAAGCCAATAAGCTGATGATGAGAATACAGGATCAGTTCAAGTTCGCCCCCGATTGCCTTTCCCTGATCGGCGAACTGAGCCCCGTCATCGGCACTCATACCGGGCCAGGCACCATCGCGCTCACATATACCTATGAATAGAATTAATTCATAAAAAAAACTGCTTTCAGGACAACCTGAAAGCAGTTTTTTTTAATCCAACACTTTATTGCGATATGTGTGTTATATATCATAGTCACTATCTTTATAGTTTGAGATTTTCCATCAGAAACCCGGTTTTTTGACTCGTATAAAGCGGTCTTCTACTCCAGAAAAGGCAGTTGGCATTCGTATAAACCGGGTTTCTTGAGAAAGTGCAAACTTAAAATCATAGCAAACCCCTAATGCTCCTCTCCATAATCTAATATCACAAAATCAGGTTCGACCGGAGAAGCCAGAATTCATGAGTTTGTCTCGCCAGTAAACATTTTCGTTTCATTTTTTATAAACAAGGAGAAAAAGATGTCAAAGGTTGCAATCGTTACAGATAGTACCGCAGGTTTCCCTGAAACAATATTGGAAGAATATTCGATGCATGCGATCCCACTCCAGGTCATCTGGGGAGATACTACATATCAGGACAGCATCGATATTCAGCCCACTGAGTTTTATAACAAGCTGGAAACAGCCACTGTGATGCCATCCACCTCACAGCCTTCGCCCGCCGCCTTTAAAAAAGTTTACGAAGAACTCAATGAAAAAGGCTGCGAAATCCTCTCTATTCATATTTCCTCCGAATTATCCGGGACCATGGCCTCAGCCCTGCAGGCGCGGGATATGCTGCCCAACGCAAAAATTGAAATCATTGATTCCGGCACTACCAGCCTTGCATTGGGGCTTCCCACACTTCTGGCAGCACAAGCTGCAAAAGATGGCGCCAGCCTGGAAGAGTGTAAACAAATCGCTCTAAAGGCCCAATCTCAAGCGGGCATCTACTTTGCAGTGGCTACGCTTGAATTCCTGCACCGCGGCGGGCGTATTGGCGGCGCATCTGCATTCCTGGGCACGATGTTAAACCTCAAACCAATTCTCACTGTCCAGGATAAACGTATCGAAGCCGTAGAACGCGTCCGTTCCATGAGTAAAGCGATCAACCGTCTCATAGAGATCGTTGAAGAGCAAACCAACGGCAGTTCAAAAATCCACATTGGTGTCATTCATGCCAATGCTCCAGATGAAGCCAACAAACTACTGGAAAAACTGCGCGACCGCTTGAGTATCAAAAGTGATGCCTTCTGTATGATCGGTGAAGTCAGTCCCGTGATCGGTACCCATACTGGGCCAGGCACCATTGGTCTTGCCTATTGTTACGAATAGCTAATTAATTCTATCAGGCCGCATTAGCCTGATATTGAGATTACTGAGTAAGGAGCAGTGCTATGCGCTGCTCCTTACTTATTAAGGCAGAACTAAGCTCCTCTGGTATAATTCCAACATCACAATCGTTTGGGTAAGACAGGATCAAAACTGGGCGGTTGGAGTAAATCAATCTTTTTTCTTGGAGAGAATAATGCGTAATTATCCGGATATCGGCATCCAAATCACAGACATCTTACTGCCAAAAAACAATATTGATCTAGAAAAATGGACCGTTATCGCATGCGACCAATTTACCTCCCAGCCAGAATATTGGCAGCAGGTAAAAACCATTGTCGGCGACACGCCATCAACCTTTCACATCATCTTGCCGGAAGTTTACCTGGGAACTTCTGACGAAGAAAAGCGCGTTCAAAGTGTTCGCCAGAATATGGAGGATTACATAAAGCAAGATGCCTTCGAAATCCATGACAACCTGATTCTGGTTGAGCGAACCGTAAATGGGAAGACTCGCTTCGGGTTGATGCTCGCTCTTGATCTTGAATGTTACGATTACAATAAAGGATCGCAGACCCTAATTCGAGCTACAGAAGGCACCATTCTTGACCGTTTGCCGCCCCGAATCAAAATTCGAGAAGGTGCGCCGCTTGAACTGCCGCACATCCTGGTACTAATTGACGACCCCAATAAAACTGTGATCGAACCCCTGGTGAAACAACGCTCCAAATTACCCGCCAGCTATCATGTCAACTTGATGCAAAACAGTGGAAGCCTCAATGGCTACCACATCAAAGATTCGAAACTGGAACAGCAGGTCGTTGATGCGCTTCGCCAACTTGCCCTCCCAGAAACTTTCGCCAGTAAATATAATATTGGGAAGGATCAAGGTGTTCTCCTCTTCGCGATGGGTGACGGCAACCATTCACTGGCAACAGCCAAAGCTATCTGGGAGAAAATCAAATCCCAGGTTGGCATGGAGCACCCAGCCCGTTATGCAATGGTTGAGATTGAAAATGTCCACGATGTTGGCCTTGAATTTGAACCGATTCATCGCGTCTTGTTCGGCGTAAAAGAGGATTTCCAGAAAACAATACAGGCGCATTTTGAAGGCGCTTGCACCTTTGAATCCTGTTCATCAGTTGAAGAGATGACCCGTAAAGTTGATCATCAATCTGGCGACCAACAGGTTGTCGGAGTTGTGGATGAAAATGGGTTTGGGGTCGTCTCGATTAGCAATCCCCCATCCAATCTTGCTGTAGGCACTCTGCAAAGCTTCCTTGATGCCTGGCAGGCAAAAGAAGGATTCAATGAGATCGATTATGTTCATGGCGCCGATGTGGTAGCAAGGCTGGGTCACCAATCAGGTAACTTGGGCTTCTTTCTACCTGCGATGGACAAGAGCGAACTCTTCAAAACCGTCATCCTGGATGGCGCTCTACCTCGAAAAACATTTTCAATGGGAGAGGCCGAGGAAAAACGATTTTATATGGAATGCAGGAAGATAAACCCCTGATTACTCAATATCACTTGCCTGTCAAGTATATTGAATTGGCGGCCTGGCTGTAGGAGATAAGAGCCAGGCCGCTCTTGAAATCAAGCGGATCAAAAAATGAAAAGGCAAAGATCATTCTCCAGGAAAAACGCCATCCAGGTGCTGCTCGTTTTGATGGCGATGAATATTGCTGCGGGAATTTGGCTGCTGCGCCCCCTTTTACAAAACATTTTGGAGAAAACGCCTTCTGCCCCCACCTATACCGCTTCGCCAATGACAGCCATCTTGCAGACGTCGACTGTCATTGGAGGCTCACCAACCTTAGTAAAGACAGACTCAATCACCGGCGACTCACCTGCACAAATTGGCACAGCTACGATTCCAGCGATCTCCGAACAAATCATCGCACCGCTGGCGCCGATTGTACCGACAGATGCTGCTCCCCAAAACAGCATCTCCCGAGAAGGAGCTCTCGTTCTTTCTCTGGCTGATAGCGGGTTCACCCACCTGTTTGCCTACCATCCAGAAAACCTTGCCATGACGCGCCTCACCGATGGATCATCTGATGATTCCACTCCGGCAATCAGCCCTGATGGCGCCCGCATCGCTTACAGCTTCCATGATCAACAGCTCTGGTCCATTTCTGTGCTTGACATCGTCAGTGGTCAAAAAAACCAATTGACCACCACAAACGATTACCTGTCATCGCCATCCTGGTCCCCGGATGGACAATGGCTGGTCTATGATCGTTACGTCGATCAAAATCTGGAATTATTTATCCTCTCCGTTCGCGAACCGGACAACCCTCCTGTGCGGCTAACTGAAAACAACTACGCTGATTACTCAGCAGCCTGGTCACCTCAAGGAAGAAACATTGCCTTTGTATCCAACCGTAGTGGAGATGAAGACATCTGGATTGCCCGTCTTGATGATGCCAATGAACGCTTTATAAACGTAAGCAACTCACCTTCCAGCCTTGATAGAAACCCAGACTGGTCGCCTGATGGCCGCTACCTGGCCTGGTCTGCCGAGCAGCAGAGCGTGAATACAATAAAAATCCTCGATACCTGGGTGGCTGATGCAGAACCGATCATATTTGGGCCTGGCAGCCAACCCATATGGAACTCAACTGGTGATATTGTCTATACGAACCTGATTGAAGCAAATGGCGCCTTGCTGGCAGCATACCGCTTCCCTGATGGTGTCTCAGCGTATCCCCTGAAAGTAGTGAACAGCAACCCTGATGGGTTGGCTTATGGAGCTGGCGCTCTGGTAGATCTTGCGCGTCTCATGGGGCAACAAGCCGAGCCGCGTTCAGATTGGCAGCCGCTCTTATCTGTGTTTCCCATACCGCCTAACGGTAGGGACGCCATCGTCCCCCTCCAAAACATAACCGCCCCCTACCCCTACCTGCATGATCGGGTGGATGAATCATTTTACGCCTTACGCTCTGAGATCATTCAATCGGTTGGTTGGGATTTTCTGGCAAACCTTGAAAACGTATATCTTCCAATCACCAGCCCAACACCGCCTGATATTGTCGAAGAATGGGCCTTAACTGGGCGAGCCATTACGGTCAGCTCCGCGCCGATGTCAGCCGATTGGATGAAAATTGTTCGCGAAGATTTCAATGGGCAGACGTATTGGCGGATATTCCTGCGGGCACGCTATCAGAATGGGTCCCAGGGGGGACCCATGGTCATCCATCCCTGGAACCTGTCTGCCCGCTATGCTGGCGATACTGAAGCTTATGAACAGGGAGGCAGTTATGAGCCTGTTCCAGATGGCTACTGGGTTGATTTCACTGAAATAGCCCTCCGCTATGGCTGGGAACGATTACCTGCCCTTATAAACTGGCGCTCCTACTATATCGGCGCGCAGTTCAACACCTTTGTCCTGCGCGATGGTCTCAACTGGAAGGATGCAATGGCGCAGCTCTACCCCCCTGAAGCGCTTGCCAAACCAACCTATTTGCCCACCTCAGCAAATGGCGCCGTTACGCCAACCCCAGCCCCATGAAACCTGACAGGAAGCAAATAATGCGTTTCTCCATGATGATTATGACAATCACCCTGCTTGCAGCCTGCCAGGGCCCGGCCAACATTCCTTCTTCTCCGTCTACAACCCAGCCAGCATCAAGCAGAACACAAATACACACCCAGGCTCCTCCCACGGAACAAACAACTTCCGGGCAAAACTTGACCGAGATCAGCTCCCCCATTTTGAGTACCGAATATACCCCTACCGTCCCGGCGTTTCCGACCCAGACCCATCCCCCCCCAAATCCCGAAAATAATTCGCTGCCTCTGGCTTTTCCCACCCCAGGAGAAGTGCCAGTTTCTATCTGGCGACCACCACTTTATCAGGTTCCGTGGGCGCCCGGCCCACATGACCATTTTTACTTTGTTCGCCCCATCGCTGTCGACGAAGTCAACTGGCCGCTGCCAGATTACCGGTATGGTGGCATATTCCCGGGAACAGAAATTGTCCACACGGGTATTGACATTGACGCAACCAGAGGAACGCCAGTACTGGCTGCAGGCCCAGGTCGCGTTATCTGGGCAGGCAATGGTTTGTATTTTGGAGTTTACAATCCAAATGACCCGTACGGCATAGCTGTCACAATTGAACATGACTTTGGATACCAGGGGAATCCCCTCTACACCGTTTACGCCCATATGGACCGCATCGACGTGGTAAAAGGGCAAAGAGTTGAAACGGGGACTCAATTAGGCATCGTCGGCAATACCGGCTTTACAACTGGCCCCCACCTTCATTTTGAAGTTCGAATTGGGAAGAATGACTTTTTCGTCACCCGCAACCCCGAACTCTGGCTTGCCCCACCGGAAGGTTGGGGAATCCTAGTTGGGCGCCTGGTAAATTCTCGCTTTGGCGCTCTGGACCGCCTGACTGTTTATGTCAACTCATTAGATGAGCAGCGTATCTGGAAAGTTCTTACTTATGGCCCTCAGGCGATCAACAGCGATGATTATTACCATGAGAACCTGGTTCTCTCAGACCTACCAGCCGGGGATTACCAGGTAAAATTCAACTATCAGAATAAATCATTCGAACACAATGTCACAATTGAGCCAGGCCGGGTCAGCTACTTCACATTCCATCAACAATCTGGCTTTGATGCCAACTTACCCACACCTATTCCACCTGAAGCCTGGCTCGGTTCGGTTGATTTCCAGGGAAATACCCAGCAATAGATTATAATTACAAATGTGCAAGGCCTTAATCTGCGCCCTTGACAAGAGATTGAACACAGTTGACAATGTGTCCTGTCTAAACCATGGATACAGAAATGGAGATGTAAATCATGATAATTAGAAAACGATATGTCTGGATGTTGACTCTCATCATCCTGGCGATGATCTTGAGCGCTTGTAATGGCGCTGCAGCCACAGAAGACCCTGCTGCCGCCATTGACCCAAATCAGATCTATACGCAAGCGGCCGAAACCGTTTCGGCGCAATTAACCGCTGCGGCTCCTGCTGAAGCCGCAGCCACTGAACCCGCCCCCGCTGCACTTCCACCAACATACACACCCATACCGGATCAAGCTGCCGCGCTGCCCACATTTACTCTGGCTGTGCCAACTGTTGACCCAGGTGGTGCTGGCGGCGCAGCTGCGCCCGATCCAAACCAGATCGTACTTCCCCAGCAACCGGCTGCCGCTGTCCCGACAGCAGTTCCAACCAAAGCTGCCGGCGGAGCGGATAAACTTGAAGATATGGCCCGTTTCCTTTACCAGTATCCAGGCGATGGCTTCCAGTTCAACCCGGGGTCAAAATTCGACGCAACTTTCACATTTGAAAACATCGGCGACACCACCTGGAACACGCTTTATTCCATTCGTCGCTACCAGGGCGAGACTTTTGGCCTGGGAAGTTCAAAATTCACCTTCGATGATCATGCTGATAATCAGACGGTTGAGAAGGGTGGAGTGGTCAATATTACCATCAACGGTCTGCAAGCTCCTCTGAGCTCCGGTGCCCACGACAGCTTCTGGTGCCTGTACAACAACCGTGAAGACCAAGGGAAATCACCTCAGTGTTTCTATCTCTTCTACATCAACATTATTGTCAACTAATGATTGCGTAAATTGCGACAGTCGTGCCGCTATAGACGCCTATTCTCCGCAGCCTGAAAAAAGTAAGGAGGTTGCCCGTTATGACTGAAAGAAATAAGAAAACCATTTTTCAGATGGTGATCCTGGTTCTGATTCTGCTGACCGCTCTGGTGCTGGCCAGCTGCACGCCAGCCACACCTACTGAAGTTGTAGTCCAATCAGATTTGACCGATCCTATTCCCGCTGTCCCTGATCTAGGTCCTGTACGCACAGAAGTTGCCCAGACGGTTGTAGCAGAGATCACTGTTGAAGCGATAGCTGCCGCTTCGGAGTCCTCAGTAAATGAGGCCGATACCCAATCACCTGAACCGGTTGAAGAAACAGAAGTTGTGCCGGTGTCTTCTCAGAACAAAAGCCCTACAGCCTCACCAACACTGCCTAAGTTAGCACAGCCAACTGAAACAGCAGTTGCTAACGCCAGCTCTGGTTCTCCAACAAAAGTCGTACCAGCTTATGACTGCCTGCAAAGAAAGCAGGATCCTCTGGATGGTTACAAAATTGCACCCTACGGTCGTTTTGATATCACCTGGACGGTTGAAAATACCGGGACCGCCATATGGGAAACCCCCTCATTTGATTACATGTACCTGAAGGGCGACAAACTGCATATCTATACAGACCGGATTGATATTCCACACGAGGTAAAACCAGACCAAAAGGTCGGCCTCTTTGTCAATATGGAAGGTCCGGCTACTCCCGGCATCTATCGTACCTGGTGGGCCGTTGTCGATGGTTGGGCTAATCCAGTCTGCATTGTTTATCTGTCCATCGAGGTTACAAACTGATTGGAAATTTCGTATTGAATAAAGTTTCACCTCAACCATGACCATTGAACACTTAATTAAAGCCGAGGCGGAGCGCCTCGGCTTTACTATCTCTGGCATCACTACCCCCGATCCACCGGTTTCATTTCCGCGTTATAAAAGCTGGATTGAATCCGGCCACCACGCTGGAATGGATTACCTGGCCACACCGCGCGCCTCCACAGCCCGAGCAAACCCACGCACTCTGCTGTCGGAATGCCAATCCATCCTGGTGCTGGGTATTCCTTATGCCCGCCCCCCTGTTGATGCTGGTTTTCCCGAGGGGCATTCCCCCTTCCCTCTAACGGGCAAAATCGCCGCCTACGCCTGGGGAGAAGATTACCACAACATTATCACACCGCGCCTTGAAAAACTGGCAAAATGGTTACAAAATCAGCTTGACATGAAAGAATTCTCCTGGAAGGGTTACACGGATACAGGCCCCATCCTTGAACATGACCTGGCAATGCGGGCCGGGTTGGGATGGATCGGCCGCAATACCAACATGATCCATCCTCGTAAAGGCTCTTATTTCTTCCTGGCAGAATTATTACTCCCTGTTACCCTGCAGCCTGACGAGCCCTTTGAACAAGATCGCTGCGGAAGCTGCCAACGCTGCATCCAGGCCTGCCCAACCGGATGTATACTGCCAGATCGCACCATCGACGCCGCGCGCTGCATCTCCTATCTAACCATTGAAAATAAAGCGGACATCCCTGTCAACCTGCGCCCAGGTCTGGGAAATATGGTCTTCGGATGCGACATTTGCCAATCAGTGTGCCCCTGGAATAACAAATCAACCAGGGCAAAAATCGATCCCATATTTCACCCTGACCCTATCCATCCAGGTCTTGATCTGCACACTGTTTTTGACCTGAGTCCACAGGAATTTAATACACAATATTCAGGCAGCCCTCTGAAACGCGCGAAGCGGCGCGGAATTTTACGCAATTGCGCTGTTGTCCTGGGCAATTTTCCGCACTCTACCCATATACCAGTGTTGAAAAAGGTGCTAACAACCGAATTCGAACCCCTGGTGCGCGGTCATGCTGCCTGGGCTCTGGGCAACATTCGTGATCAAAAAGCAGTTGAAGCGCTCAAAGAAGCGCTGCAAACGGAAAATGACCTGCCTGTCCTGACCGAGATCAGGAACGCTTTGAACCAGCTGAAATGACTGCTGAATCTAAGGCAGCCACATTGGCAAGAAAGCGTCCTCAGCGATGACAGTTTCCTCCCCACACAGAAGAGGAAGTTCACAGTTTCCTTGCTGCCATAAAACTACTTCGGGTCTGGCAAAACCGGCGCTAAGATCGTAACGTTGGAAGACAATGCTGCGACCGGATGGATGCCAGGCATAGGCAGCGTGGATATAACGTGGATTGTCTGTCAAAGGGACAATTTCTTCTAAATCGCGATCAGCAATCCACAACCCCCTCGCAGTCGTGGCGCCGTCAAATCCCAGGCCCAGGATCAACCACCGGCCGTCTGGTGAGAATTCAGGCAAGCCAACATCTACTGCCTGGAGGTCTTTCTCGTTAAAGGGCAAGAGAACCTCATTTTCAAAATTAGCTGTGAACAAAGCGGCCTGCGGTTTTTCACCTGCAAGATAAGTGAAATCTGGTACAACCAGCGTCCCACTGCCAGGCAGCCAGGCCCCACTGGAAATCACATGGGAATGGATACGAACTTCATCCCAGTTTGTAAGGTTGAACACTCGAATATGACCCTGGCTGTGATCATAACAAGACAGCTGCAATCCGATTGAAGACCATGCACAGCGGGTTTCATGGAAGCTTCCCCCCTGGAATACGACAATTTCTTCATGCGTGACAACATCCAGAAGTCTGATTTCGTTCACAACATTCGAAGATTGTTTATTGTAGCTATAATGGCTATACGCAATTAATTGACCTGCCGGCTCCCAAACCGGCTGGTCGCATACAGACGAACCGCAGGAAACCAGCACGTTACTTTGATTTTTTTCGTCCCAAACCCACAAATCAACCCCATCTTCCTCATTCGGCAGCGCATAAACAATTGCCTCTCCATCATTTGATACGTCATAGGTCAATACGCCCGACTCATGGTGAGTAAGCTGGACTTTATCAACCCCATCAACCGAGTTGTACCACAAGTTGGCGGCTCCGCTGGCCGGGTAAAGGTAGGCCAGATGCGGTTCTCTTGTATTGACAGAATCAAAAAGG
>Ga0257125_1003824_pt1 | contig 10250 bp, 8 predicted proteins | sample SI106_200metaG_FD_190183 | JGI IMG/M metagenome (GOLD analysis project Ga0257125, IMG submission 190183) | Marine microbial communities from Saanich Inlet, British Columbia, Canada - SI106_200 | ecosystem: Environmental > Aquatic > Marine > Inlet | place: Canada: British Columbia | collected...
CAATATTTTCAAAGAGCCCCCTTCTGCTTCCGCTTGCTCTTCGGATTTCTTTTTAACGGTTGTTTTAACGTTTGTTTTAACTGCTGTTTTGACAACGTCCTTGGGTTTTTGGTCCTCTTTTTTCTCTTCCTTTACGATGGCGCTAATAAAGACATCTTCGAACGATTGATCCTCGTCTTTCTTTTCATCGCTAACGGCGCTATCTAAGACTTCCTCCTCCTCTTCTTCATCATCATCCTGGAACTCAGATTCCTCGTCTACTTCTTCATCTATCTGATCTATTGTTGAAACGATACTTTCTTCAGTAATAACGTGACTGTCATCTGTTTCCATAGAATTTGAATTGGTTTCCTCTCCTGTGGATTCGTTGCTGTATTGAATTTTTAAATACTTTTTCTTGAACGTACTGATACCACTGCTTAGAGTTGTTTTACCAATTCCTTCCAATTCAGAATTCCCAAACAGGTCATACACTGTCAGGTCCATCAGATCATCAACGCCGAATTCCGGGGATTTCATGAGATTGGTGAGGTATCGTTCGACCCTTTCTTTTTTAGTATTTTTCACAGGTACGAGACCGCCTTTTCCAGGTTTTTTTAATCCGTATTTCTTTTTAAATAAGTTTAATGCGCCACTTAGGGTGGTTTTACCAATTCCTTCCAATTCAGCGTTACCAAACAGATCGTATACCGTTGTGTTCATCAGATTTTCAGTAGTGAACCCTTCTGTTTTCATGAGATCTTCGAGATAGCTTTCAACTTTGTCTTTTTTTGTAATTTTTTTCATCAGAAAATCCTTTTAATATTTTGTAACGATCTTTCTATTAAACAGTTTGACTCTATTTTCAACTGTTCTTAAGTTAGAAAAACAGACGATGCTGTGTGTCGTTTGAGCAAAAATTATGAAAACACTTGAATTGTTTTTCTGCCTAAATTGATCAACATCATACAACGATGTTCTGAACATGTAAAATAGATAAATTTGCTATGTATAACAGCTATTTAACAATCTCAAAAGAGTATGAAGATACCTGCTGGTCCATCTAACAGGGCTAAAAGTTGTAGATACGTAAAAAAAATAAAGCTCTGCCGCTGAAAGTAGATATAGGTCAGCTATCCTCATGTCCGTCCAGTTGGCACTGATAGAAGAGCAACTGGGCCTTGATCTCCTGATTTGAGAACGTCTCGAAAAAATATTCAAAGTCTTGATACGATTTTAAGTTGCTAATTTGATAGTCATCTGCTGTCACCTTAATGCCGCTTGCACGTAATCCATCCAACAGTCTTTCAAACTTGCTGAAGTTAAAATATGTGGTGCCTTTCTTCTTGGGGTCTTTTTTACGTCGATACTGAATCATTCTCTTTTACGTGCGTATCTATCAGGCTCAAGAATACTCGAACGGGAAATCCTGTAGAATTCGCTGTCACCAACTGCTTGGGATAATAGTGACACTCGTCGAAGGATTACCTCTTAAAAAGAAAAAAGTTTGACATTGATCAGTTGGATGTTGAATGAATGTTATGGTTAATTGCCTACAGCTTTGTTATTGTTATAAAAAGAAGTTTATTGTCTAGATAGTCATTTTTTTGTGCGCACTTAATGAGAGAATGTATCTGTTTTTTTTATACGTTTTTTTCTATTCTGCATTTTTCTAGAGAAAAAAACAAGTAGTTGTTTAATAACAATGAAAAAAAGTACTGATAACCTTTTGTTGGCCAGAAATGGAGAAGTGGCATGGTTTAAGTTTTGTATTGAGCGAATAATGCCGGAACTGTAAGATGATGCCAACGTGAAATTAAAAAAATTCTCACCACGTTCTCAGTCGTCCTGATTGGAGAGTGGGCATCAACCAAGTTCTGATGTCCGGTCAATAAATATTTTGCTGGGTGAGTGACACCAGGATTAATACGGAAACAGTGCGTATGTTTGGACAAAGAGTTTTGGAATCCGTAAAAGGATCATAGATAAAGATAATAATAGGTAAAATATGCGTTAAAACGCAATTTAAACAGAATGGAGTCAAATTATGTATATGCCGTTTCATGAGGTAGTTGAAAATGTTTCAACTACTGTAAAACAGTATAAAAATTCTCTAGCTTGCCCGGTCATTGGTGTTATGCCAGCCTATTTTCCGATGGAGCTAATCGAAGCTGCCGGAGGGTATCCGGTTCAACTGTGGGGAAATAATCTTCAGATTAACAACGCAAATAGTCATCTGCAGGTTTTTTGCTGTTCTGTCGCAAGATCGATTCTTGAACTGGAATTGAGCGGTAAAGCGGACATGGTGGATGCTTATGCCTTCACTTCGCTGTGTGATACATTGATCAATCTAAGAGAAATCTATCGCAGACTTTTCAGTAAACCAACACTGGAACTCTCTATGCCCATAACCCAGACTGTGGAAGCGCGTCGAACTTACCTGACGAGTGTCCTGGCCACGGCAACCCAGGATCTGGAATCGATCACAGGACAGGCGATTACAGACGATTCGTTGGAAAAGGCTTCTCAACTCTATGGATATAGTAGAGAGCTTCAAAGGGAATTATATCAAATTCGCAGGGAAAAACCCGGGCTGATCAAGAATTATGATTTCTATACCGTAATTAAAGCTGGATTCTTCTTGCCCAGAAGAGTGTACAATATCATGCTGGAAGACCTGCTGAGAGAATTGCGGAAAGCCGAGGCCCCGGCCGGAAAACGTGTCCGCATAGTCCACACTGGTCTGGTTTTTGATCCGATTCAAATCTATAAAATATTTGATCGTCACAACATCGATATAGTGGACGATGATATTGCAAATGGCTGGCGTACCGTCTCAAAAAGAGAACTCAATTATAATAACATTGTTGAAGGCGTGACAGAATATTTATATAATCCTGCACCTTGTTGCTGTTTATATAACCCTGATCGAGACCGACACGATTATCTGGTGGAAAAAGTTAAAAATACAAATGCAGATGGAGTACTTTTCTGGTATGTCAATTTCTGTGAACCGGATGCCTTCGATACGCCCCAACTGAAGGCTAGACTGAAATCAGAAAATATACCAACTACGTCTATTGATATAGAGTTAACTATGACAAATTTTGATGCCATCGAGACACGAATTAATGCTTTAAGTGAAATGCTGGGAGGATAGAAAAATGACTGCTTTTAATTCGATCTCCACAATGAAGGAGATCATGACCGGATACTATGTTGAAGCAAAGACCACAAAAGAAAAGCCTATAGCCTGGGTGACCAGCGGAGCTCCTGTTGAATTTTTATACGCGATGGATATAATTCCCGTGTATCCTGAGAATCATGCGGCCATGTGTGCGTCCTCCCATCAAGCAGTCGAGATGATGGAAGTGGCTGAGGCGGCGGGTTTTTCACAGGATATTTGTGCCTATGCTCGAACTGATTTTGGGGCTGATATATCCAAGGGTGGTCCCATCGGCGGGCTGCCAGAGCCTCAATTGCTATTATGCTCAACTAATATCTGTAAAACGGTCATAAAGTGGTATGAGGTTATTGCCAGAAAATATAATATTCCGTTGTTTATTGTGGATACGCCGTTTTTACATAATGGCATTTCGCAGGATCTGGTGGATTATACGATAATGCAGTTCAAGGATCTTGAAGAATTTCTTTCAAATTTTCTAAAACGACCGTTTGAACATGAACGTATGGTGCAAACGATGGATCTGGCTGTTACCGCATCCAATAAATGGAAGGAGATATTGGGTCTCGCAAAGACAATTCCTTCGCCGATAAACAGCCTGGACTCTTTTATACATATGGGGCCCATTGTAACACTTCGTGGGACTCAGTCCTGTGTAGATTATTATAACTTACTTTATGCAGAAGTAGCGGAACATGCGCAGAAAAAAATCGGATCCATTCCAAATGAGAAATACAGGGTTTTATGGGATAATCTGCCGATCTGGTTTAAAATGAGGCGACTTTCCGAGTTTTTTGATGCACAGAAATGTGCTCTGGTAGTAGCTACCTACACGAATAGTTGGGGAGGACTGGGCAATGATGACTTTAAAACAGATGATAACTACGAAAAACTGGCGGTTTCATATCTGTTTACCTATATCAACCTGGGATTTGAAGAGAGAATTAAGTATCTTGGCAAATTAATAGATGAGCTTTCCCTGACTGGGTTTATTATGCATTCAAATCGATCCTGCAAACCGTACTCTCTGGGTATGTATCAGCTACAGGAGGAAGTTACTCGCTTAACCGGAAAACCTGGTGTGGTAATTGAGGCCGATCAAAATGATCCACGTGTCTATTCTGATTCCCAAGTTGAGACGAGGCTGGAGGCGTTTATCGAGTCGATGGAATGTATGTGATCGGCATCTACTATGTCAGGATGATTTATATTTGACAACGACACCCCTGATATTACGCAGATCTATGTACTTAATCCGATTACGGGATTTCGAAATCTCAGGTAGGATATGGGAAAGGCTGGCCAGCTTATTTTCAAAATTCTCAAAACCGATGATGATCTTAATGCCATCCGGGCTGGTGACCAACACGATATTGAACGGATCCGTGATGTTGATCTCTGAGATTGCGCCCAAGGGTAAGATTTTATTCTCTTTCAACAATGACATCAGGCGGAATGCCCTTTTCAATTCCGTTGGTTGTAAAATGTCACCCGGGACGATATTACGAAAACTTCTATTAACGATAATGGGCAGATCCCACGATCTTGAAGATTGAAAATTCTTTAAAATCAAATAATCTTTTCCCAATAGAAACAGTTTATCCGCTGTTTTCAGAAACGCTACAGGGACGCTCTCTGTCAGATGGACATCAATGGTTAATGGTGGAGAACGATGGACAAGTGCCTTTTCAATCCAAGGGTGCTTTCGTAGTTGAATGCTCATTAAATACGGATCCAGGCTGAACCAAGACTGTCCTTCATTCAGGTTCAGATATTGGCGAATCGAGTCCACAGACAGGATTCGGTTTCCATGAATATTCAATGTGTCTGGAGGGGATGAGAATAGATCCGGCAGATGATATCCAATTTTCAAGAACAGTAAGACCGCACAAATCAGAAAAAAATACCGTAGTATGAAGGGCTGACGGTTACTGGGTTTCAGGTTTTTAGACGGCTGTGCCGTATTACTGCTGTTCTGTCTGGGAAGAATGAAATCTTTCATTGCGGTATATGTGCTGAAACGATCTACCTGGGAGTGGAACCTGTGATGAAACCCGACCATCACATACTAATTTTGCTTCTTTTTGAAATTTAACGACGAGACCGCCTTTCTGTCAATCCATTAATCCTGCAGAAGGTTTTTCGCGGTACAATAGGTCTAAAATTTAACCAGTTCAATTTTCTTTCTTGTGATCTCGTTTTTGTTGGCTGGAATAGCATTGCTGGTGCGCATATTTTCTCCTTCAAACACGCAATATAAAATAGTAAATATACTAGCATAGCATGATAAATGAGTGATTAACAAACTTGAGATCAGGAAAAACTGGAATAACCGAGGGACCTTTTCTAGATTTCAGTCTGGTACTGTTGCTAATAAAGCAGGGACCTGATAATGTTTCTTAGCGATGTCAGGCCTATCCGGGCACAGCCGTAAAAGTTCATGTTCTACCTTTCCTAAAACGATTATTGTTTCCGACTCAGAAAAAACGATAAAACTATGTCTGCAACATTTATCGATAATCTGCCCGAAATTGCGAAAATATGGTCTGCAAAGGCTATTGCCGGAATTATCGTGGCAGACGGGGTTGTCACGAACGCTGAACTATCGATATTGAGAGAATCGATCAGTTTTCTGGAAGATACTGAGATAATCAACGAGATTGTTGAAATGGTCAAAATCCGCGAAAAACCTAAATTACAGGTTTTAAAAACAGACCGGGTGACCGCAACGAAAATTCTGATTTCACTGGCAATTGTAGCTTTTACAGACGATAAACTCAATGCCAATGAAATAGAGTATTTTAATTATATAGCCGGGAAGATGGGTTTTGAAAAATCCATGGCCAAAAATGCAATGGACTGGGGCCGAGAATTTATTGATCTGGACAAGAAAAAGAAGCAGTTGATCAAAAAAGGAAAAGAATCAACACCGGTCTACATTAATTACTAATCCCCAACACAGCCCATGTCGTTAGGTGACCAGACGGTTTGGATCTTCGGCCAACCGCTTTTCCATGGCCGCCATGCCCTCACTCACTTTAAGGGTAAATCCCGCCTGTTGAAAGCTCATACCCATGGCATACAAGGTTTTGAACAGATTATGGGAACGACACTGTTCCCCCATTTGGCCAATTCGGATGATGTTCAATCCGAATGCTCCCGAGATTTCAACATGGAACTTGTCGGCCATAATTTTCCTGACTTTGTCAGCTGAAACGCCAGCTGGGATATCGATGGCAACGACAGTATTCAGGCGGTACTGTTCAGGAACGAAAAGCTGTAAACCCATAGCTGTTATGCCTTTTTGCAACGCCATGGAGCTGGTATAATGTCTGTAAAACCTTTCTTCCAGCGTTTCTTTACAAATCAATCTCAAAGCTTCATGCATTGCTAGAATACCTGGAACCGGAGCCGTGTAGTGATATTCATGATTTCCCCAGAATTGGTAGGACTTCAAAGCATCCAGACACCAATGCACTCGTTTTGAATCTCTTTTTTCGATGGTTTGCCAGGCTTCTTTGGAAAAAGCGATGAGAGAAACACCCGGTATGGTGGAGATCCCCTTTTGCCCACCTGAAATGACAACGTCGATCTGCCAGTTATCCATTTCCAATGGCATAGTTGACAATGTGCAGACGGCATCGACGATCGTCAGCGCCCCATGGCGTTTGCACAGTTTCGTTATTTCAGGAAGCTCCTGGTTCCAGACTCCGCAGGAAGTTTCACCTTGAACCATCGTCACCACATCATATTTTTTTTTCTTAAGGGCGGTCTCAACCATCTCTATCGAAATGGCAGTTTTTTCCTCCGCTTTCAGAATTGTGATGTCAGCACCAACCGCTTCTGCCATGTCACCCATCCTGCTACTGAACGTTCCATTACATAGTATCAGTGCACTCCGTCCTTTCCAAAGCAGATTAGTGATTCCCATTTCCATGGCGGCAGAAGATGGACCGGCGATTCCCATTATTTTATTGCTGGTGGTTTGAAAAGCATACTGACCCATGACCTTCACACGGTCGATCACGCGATTCATGGTTTCGCCCAGATGATTGATAACAACACCATTTGCCTGTGCAACCGCATGCGGAATTGGGACAGGACCCGCACCCATGAGCAGAAGAGGTTCTGCTGGGAGAATTTCATACAGGGGAATGTTTTTCGGTGGTTGAAAAGAGACTGTCATTTTAAGCCGTTGCAATAAAGGGAGTATTAAGAATTTTCTGACTAAACAAAACACAATTATTTTTATAACTATTCAGTACGCGTCCCGCCGACAGGATTATGATTCAAAACACACATGAATCCATCCCTGGAGTTGTTGGGAAACGTCCTGTTTCCCATCGTTTTGAATCACAATCCCCCCAGCTCTGGTAATGTAGTGAATAGTTACCTTATTTTTTTACCAAAAATTTAAGTTGCGATTATCGAAATAAGCAAAAAAGACAATATCAGTCATGAACAGATTATTCCCTGGATATAATTTGTAAAAACAGTATATAAAGCTGTATTTTTGCCAAAGAACAAAACCGAAAAGACGGAGTGGAGGTTGTCTCTAAATGCAGAATTTACGTCATTAGCAGGATATTTACGATTTACGTAACATATTGCCAGCGTTTCAATCAACCATGCACTTTCAAAATCCTTTTGGCAACAATTTGTTTCCCATCAGCGATAGAATTGGAAATCCGTGCGATTCCCTCAACAAATTTATGAGATGATCTGTTTTGTGTATTTATTCAAGATATGCCCGGTGAGCTACTCATTTACAATGAGAACTACCTTGTATATCAGGGAGTAACTTTAGGTAGATGACTGGCATGTGGATTTTCTGAATGGCGGACTGGCATGTTGACCAGTCACATGTCGTATAAACAATACGAGAGATGGGAAGGTTGGCCTTTTTATAGCTGATTGAGCAGAGTATCTTTTTTCTTCCAGATATCATTCAAGCGTTGCTGAAAGCCGATTCTAAAAGCCTTGTCCTGTGCATAGTCCCCTAAAAGATCGTTAGATATTGGTATTTTATCGACATGAACATTCACCTCATTCACCCTACCGCAGAGAAAGGCCCAAAAACTCTGTTTTCCTTGAGGATATGAGATTGTCACATCAAGGATATAATGAAGTTGATTCCCCATGGCTGACAATACAAATCCGATTCCACCTGCTTTTGGTTTTAACAGGTTTTGAAAGGGAGATTTCTGGCGTTCATGTTTTGATTCAGTGAATCGAGTGCCTTCTGTAAAATTCATGATGGAAACGGGTATATCCTTGAACTTTTTACAAGCCTTGCGCGTAATTTCCATATCTTTTCCTTTCAGATGGGGTTTCTTTTTTAGAACCCCTCGGGAATACCGTTTCATAAAAGGAAAATCCAGCGCCCACCATGCAGGTCCTAGAAATGGAACCCAGATCAGCTCTTTCTTCAGGAAAAATTTCAAAAATGGGATTTTTTTAAAAAAAACTTTTTGCAGAATGGGAATGTCGATCCAGGTTTGATGATTAGAAATTACTAGATACCACTCTTTTCGGCTCAACTCTTCGATACCGGTGACATTGATGGCAATGTTACGGGTGTAAATCAATCCCAGATTGTTAAAAAATATCCAACTCTCTGCAATGAGTGTGGCTGTTTTACCAAATAGAGACCGAAACGGTTTCAGGGGGATTGCAAATCTAAATATAGTCACGGAAAAAAGAAATCCGACCCAAAAAAGTGTGTTAATTCCTAAATAACCAATTGAGACGATTCCGCGGAGATGAAACAGCAAGTTGACGATAAATGAGGTCGGCCTAGTTTTTAACTGGCTTTCCATACTGCTATCAATTGCGCTTTGCATGATTACTCTTGAAGGTAAATTTGGATTAGTCTGTGGGTTTTTCGAATGGATTTATTGATTGAAGCTTTCCTGAATGCCAATACTGACAGACCTCGGATCTGCTAACTGCAGTTGCAAATAAAAGTATGATTCCCTCACTCCCCTTTGAATTTGCGAATGAAATGAATGACTTCTTTATGGCATAGGACTGTTGTTGTCAAATAGTATCCCATTTTCACAGTGAATGTGTACAGGTTAAGAAGTAATAAAGTAAAACTTTTGTAAGCTATTGTTTTGTTGACTATATATTCGGGGCTACCTTTTCCTATCCAAAATATATACAATTAAAGGGAAGTGTTCAGAAGCCTGAACAGGTGAAAATCCGGTTGATATTTTCCGGTAGATAAAGGAATTTATCAAAAGGCCGACTTATAACAATATGTGAATACCTAGATAGATCGTTACCTTTGAAAACCGTCAAATATCCCTCCTAATGAGCAGACAGGCCAATTTACAGAACCATTCTCTACATTTTGAAAACGCTACTAAAGTCCAGGACAGGTGCAACCGCTGTGGAATATGCTGTAGCAAAGGTGGACCCGCTTTTCATTTAACAGATAAGAAACTGATTGAGAAAGGCAGTATCAAAACCGCTGATATTTACACGATTAGAAAAGGTGAGCCGATTTATGATAATGTAAAAGATACAATCATTTTTGCAGAATCAGATATTATCAAAATCAAGGGTGTAGGGAGCTCATGGGCATGTGTTTTTCTGGATTTGGAAGACAATAGTTGCCGCATATATGAGAGTAGACCTCTTGAGTGCCGCAGCCTGAAATGCTGGGATACCCGAGAAATTGAAAAAGTGTACGCTGTGGACCGATTGGTGCGCAAGGATCTTATTTCGGGGATTGATGGCTTGTGGGAATTTATCGAGGATCACCAGCAGGAATGCTCATATCAGAAAATCAGGCTTTTACTTGAAGCAGGAAAGGGGAATCTTGAAAACGATGCTAAAGAGATTGTTCTGGAAATGATAAAATATGATCTTGCTGTTCGGCCCATGATAATCGAGCAGGGCCAACTGGATCCCAACCTGATAGATTTTCTTCTGGGACGCCCATTAATTGAAACAATTTCTCTCTTCGGACTGGATGTTGTGAAAGAGGGTAACTCCTATCTGTTTAAAACCAGACAGAAGACTCCCCATCCTTAACATTCGGGCTTCATTCGAGGGAACATGATTGATCCCGGACTGTTTT
>Ga0257125_1003831_pt1 | contig 10230 bp, 9 predicted proteins | sample SI106_200metaG_FD_190183 | JGI IMG/M metagenome (GOLD analysis project Ga0257125, IMG submission 190183) | Marine microbial communities from Saanich Inlet, British Columbia, Canada - SI106_200 | ecosystem: Environmental > Aquatic > Marine > Inlet | place: Canada: British Columbia | collected...
TACTTTGGCCTTAAATTTGTCAGAAAACTGTCTTCTTTTACGTGTCATTTTCATACGTCCTTTCTTACCATTTTCAGGACGCAAATTCCACTTAAGCTAGTGGTCTAAAAATTGGGGTTAACCGCAAGGTTACGATGAGGACATAAGAAGATTAGCAATAAATCAGGCTTCTTTATTTATAGAAAGGAACGAATCAACTAAAGATGATCAAGTCAAAGATCAAATCGAAGTATTAAAATATCTATTATTTAAATTTAAATTTATTAATCCAGGTGATTTTGTTCTTGGTGATGAGCTTATAAAAATATGTAAATTCAAAATCCATAAATACAGTGATAAAAAACATTATTTACAATCAAGTATAATAGCCAAATTAAGGGATGAAGGAGTGATAATCTCAAGTAGTGGAAAAGGTTATAAAATTCCTGCAAACTTAAAAGATCTTAACTCATATATAGAACAAGCTCATACCGTTATTGCTCCGATTCTGTTTAGAATTGATAATGCTTACAAAAAAATCAAGATAGCGTTTAAGGATGAGTTGGATGTTTTAGGCGGTGATAGATATAGTTATTTAAAATTAGCGATAAAAGAACTTAAAAAATTGAATCCATAAACCATAGAATTTATAAACGATGAGAAAACAAATTGAAAATATCCTCTGCAAAGAAAACAACCTCACCGCCACCTATTGGTGTGAGAATGGGATGGGGGATGAGTTGTTCAAACACTTTATTGGATTTGATAAAAAATATAGTATTTGAGATATTATCGTAAATACAAGTATGATCCAACAATAAATAATTTGAAATTAATTATTTTTAAGTAGAATGTTTTTTAGCCATATGAGGTTTTATGATTTTTGAAGAAAAAATTTCAACTTTGAATGAATATTATTTTTTTAAAGAATTTACATATTCAAATAATAAATTCCGGAAAAAAGACGGTCAAGAGATAGAGATCGCGGATAATATAATTTCATTGGATGAAATCTTTATAGTTTTTCAAGCGAAAGAAAGAATATCATTAGATAAACCTTCCACCGAAAAGGAGGACACCTGGTTTGAAAAGAAGGTAAAAAAGAAAGCGACAAAACAAATTAGAGATACACTTCAATATTTAAAAACCTATGATGAAATTGTTTTAAATAACCAACAGGGTGATGATTCCAATATATCAACAGATAAAATTAAATCCTTACAGAAAATTGTATTATTTTCTCCGACTGATTTTTTATCACCTGAAAACCTGGAGTTAAAATTTTATAATAGTCAAACGGCTGGAATTATACATATAATTTCTTTTGAGAATTATGAAACCATAGTTCGTACATTAATCACACCAGCTGAAGTATATGAATATTTAGAATTCAGAGAGGATTTAATTAATGAATATGGAAAGATTGTCAATTCTGTTTCAGAAGAATCTTTGCTTGGGCAATATATTGTTGATGAAACAGGATCTTCACCAAATAACAGATATAGCGAAAATTTATTAAGATTGAAATTTGATATTAAGACGTGGGATGTTAGAACTCTGATCCATTTATTCCCAAATGAAATCACACGATCCAATAAGAGAACTGATTATTATTATATCATTCGAGAAATTGCCAAATTAATGAGAAATGAGTTACAATGTATAAAAGAACGTTATATTTTATCAATTGAATCCTCAAAAAAAAATCTAAAAGATTTACCATACCGAATAGCAATCCCAAGATTAGATCTTGGATTTGTTTTTATACCTATTTGTTGGAATGAACGTGCTCTTAGAAAAAACGGGTTAACGAATTTTACCTTAGGTCATAAATATGAACAAAAATTGAGAAAGTGTATCGGAGCGACATTTTTATATGAGATGGATGGAACATTCTCTATTGAATGGTGTTATATAAACATCCCCTGGGAAAAGGACCATGGAATGGAAAAAATGCTCCAAGAAAGCTATCCATTCAGAAAATTAAATAAGAAGTTAATTTACAGATATAATGTGCATCAATAAATGGTGAGAAAGGATGCTGAATTTTGCTAAAGGTGATAAACAAAGAAACATTTAGAACGATTGGTGAATACTATAAAATCTAATGAGGAATTATGAAATTCAATGAAGATTCAAGAGTAAAAATACCAACTATTTTACATTTAATACGGTTAGGGTACCAGTACATCTCACTCAAGACCGCAAAGTGGGATGAATCAACCAATATATTTACAGATATTTTTAATAAAAATATTAAACGACTAAATCCAAAATTAAATGATGAAGACATTAATCGTTTTTATGCTGAAGTATCTCTATGTTTGGAAAATGAAGATTTGGGTAAAGCATTTTATGAAAAATTAATCGATAAATCGGGAATACAATTAATAGATTTTGAAAACTTTAAGAATAACACTTTTAATGTTGTAACAGAACTTACTTACAAAAAGGATGATGAAGAATTCAGACCAGATATTATTCTTATAATTAATGGAATGCCTTTAGTCTTCATTGAGGTTAAGAAACCGAACAACAAAGATGGTATTTTAGCAGAACACAAGCGAATTCAAACTCGATTTAAAAACAAAAAATTTAGAAAGTTTGTGAATATCACTCAACTGATGGTTTTTTCAAACAACATGGAGTATGACGATAGTTCCTCACTATCCATTGAAGGTGCATTTTATGCCACAACATCCTACCAAAAATCAATATTCAATTATTTCAGAGAAGAAGATAATTTTGATTTAGATACTCTTCTTTTAAGTGTTGATGATGGAACAGAAATATCTGTTTTGAAGGACAACAATTTATTAAGTATTAAGGATTCTCCTGAATTTATAGCAAATAAAAATCCCGATACACCTACTAATAGAATTTGCACTTCTCTTTTTCAGCATGAACGATTAGCTTTCATTTTTGAATATGCAATTGTCTATGTAAAAGAACAAAAGGGATTGCAAAAACATATTATGCGGTATCCACAGATGTTTGCTACTAAAGCAATCGAAAACAAATTAGAACAAGGCACAAAAAAAGGTATTATTTGGCACACTCAAGGAAGCGGTAAAACAGCCTTAGCATATTATAATGTAAAATACCTCACAGATTATTTTAGAAAGAAGGATATCGTACCAAAGTTTTATTTCATAGTGGATAGATTAGATTTGTTAATACAAGCAGGTCGAGAATTCAAAAGCAGAGGTCTGGTAGTCCACAACATTAATTCCAGGAATGAATTTGCAAATGATATAATATCCAATGTAGCAATTCATAATGATTCAGGTAAAGTAGAAATCACGGTTGTAAATATTCAAAAATTTAAAGATGACATTGATGTAATTCGAAATACGGATTATCAATTAAATATCCAACGAGTTTTCTTTTTGGATGAAGTTCATAGAAGTTACAACCCAAGAGGAAGTTTTTTGGCAAACTTAGAACAGGCAGATACAAATTCAATCAAAATAGGTTTGACTGGCACACCATTATTGGGTGAAGATTATAATTCCAAAACACTCTTTGGTGACTATATCCATAAATACTATTACAACGCATCTATTAAGGATGGATATACTTTACGATTAATTAGAGAAGAGATTGAAACCAGTTACAAACTAACGCTTAAAAAAGCTCTTGAAGAAATTGAGATTTTAAAAGGCAATACTAACAAAAATATGGTTTATGCGCATCATAAATTTGTGGAACCAATGCTGGACTATATTGTTCAGGATTTTGAAAAAGCCAGAACATCCATGAATGACCATACTATTGGTGGAATGGTTATTTGCGATTCTTCTGATCAAGTCAAAAAGATATATGAAATTTTCCAAAATAAATATGCTAAAAAAAAAGGAAAACCTTATTCAATAGTTGTGGAACCTGAAGCGAGTTTTGGCGAAAAACTTAAAGAAAGGAACAAGGTCATTTCTGCGGCTGTGATTCTGCATGACGTTGGGACAAAAGAAGAACGAAAAAAAGAAGTAGAAAGTTTTAAAGAGGGAAAAATTGATCTGCTCTTTGTGTTTAATATGTTACTGACAGGGTTTGATGCTCCACGATTAAAAAAGCTTTATGTTGGTAGAGTAATAAAAGCTCATAATTTATTACAAGCCTTAACAAGAGTAAACAGGACGTATAAAAGTTTTAGATATGGCTATGTAGTTGATTTTGCAGACATTCAAAAAGAGTTTGATAAGACCAATAGAGACTATTTTAATGAACTGAAATCTGAATTGGGTGATGAAATGGTGCATTACTCCAATCTTTTTAAAAAACCCGAAGAAATTGAACAAGAGATTCAGGAAATAAAAGAGGTCTTATTTCATTTTGATACACAAAATGCAGAGACATTTTCTCAACAAATCAATCAAATAAAAGATAGAAGTGAGATGTTGAAAATTACCAGAGCATTAAATAATGCGAAGATCTTATATAATTTAATTCGTTTGTCCGGTAATTTTGAATTATTGGAAAAACTCGATTTTCGAATGCTTACAGTATTATCTCGAGAAGCTAATAATCATTTGGCACTTATTAACACTAAAGAAGCTCTTGAAAACAATATAGACACCACAAATCTGCTTAATATCGCTTTGGAAGATGTATTATTTGCTTTTACCAAAATAAAAGAAGAAGAAATGATATTAGCGGACCAACTCAAGAATACTTTGCAAAAAACAAGGGAGGCTTTAGGTGGCAACTTTGACCCAAAAGATCCTATGTTCATTTCATTAAAAGAAGAGCTGGAACGCTTATTTAAAAAGAAAAAGTTAAATGAAGTTACTAAAGAAGAAATGGAGAGCAATATCATAGCACTTGAAAAAATCTATAATAAAGCACGAGAATTGGAACGGAAAAATCAGTTGTTGAAAGCCAAGTACGATCATGATGAAAAGTATGCTCGGTTGCACAAACGATTGATGGAGAAAGACCCATTAACAAATAGTGAGAGTAAATTATTTGGAGCACTCCAGGGGTTAAAAAAAGTTGTTGATGAACAAATTCTCCAAAATACGAATATGCTTAAAAATGAAAATTTTGTAGAAAAAATGATGATGCGTTTGGTTATTGACCAATTTAACAATAAACATCACATATCATTAAATATAGATTCAACAAAGAGAATCAACGGTATGATTGTAAAAGAATATATGAATGAATATTATGGAAGGGCTGCATGACAAAAACAATAGAATTTGAAAAACAAACCAAAGCACTTATTGACGATTTAAAGAGTGTTTGTGCCAACTATGGTTTGGGCAATGATGGAAACGAATTTAAAATCATTACCCAGGTGTTTTTATATAAATATTTAAACGATAAGTTTATCCATGAGGTAAAACAATTAGATGACAAGGTTGCCAAAGCAGAAAATTGGGAAAAAATTTTAAGAGCCTACAGTAAAGATGACTATGAAATGATGCTGATGCAGTTAAGTGAAAGTACGGCTCGTATTCAACCAGACCATTTCATTTCAACTCTCTTTGAGAAACAAAATGAACCAAAGTTTGCAAAAATTTTTGATAATACCTTGTTGGATATAGCCAAAGAAAATAGCGATATATTTTCTGTACTAACCGATGGTGGAGAAAAAATTGTTCTTTTTGAAAATATCAGTAAATATGTTACCGATAAAAGAGATGAGTTCTGTAAAGCACTTGTAAACAAACTGATCGGATTTAGTTTTGAGAATATCTTTCATGAAAAATTTGATTTCTATGCTATTATTTTTGAATACCTGATTAAAGATTACAATACTAATAGTGGAGGTAAATATGCAGAATATTTTACACCTCATGCAGTATCCAAAATTATGGCAAGATGCTTGGTGAATGAAGAAATAAGCAATGTAACCTGTTATGATCCTTCGGCAGGTTCAGGAACACTTTTAATGAATCTTGCCCATGCCATTGGTGAAGATAAATGTACTATTTATTCTCAGGATATTTCTCAAAAATCATCAAATCTATTGCGGCTGAATCTGATTTTGAATGATTTAGTGCATTCTATTCCCAATATTATAAAAGGGAATACTATTCTTGATCCTTATCATAAAAACAGTATCGGTAAGCTACAAGAATTTGACTATATCGTTTCAAATCCTCCTTTCAAACTTGATTTCAGTGATTGGCGAGATGATTTAGAAACAAAAGCAAACAACGAAAGATTTTTTGCAGGAATACCCAATGTGCCCCCAAAAGTCAAAGATAAAATGGCAATTTACACTCTATTTTTACAACATATTATTTATTCTATGAAAGGCAAAGGAAAAGCAGCCGTTGTGGTACCAACAGGATTTATTACTGCAAAAAGTGGAATTGATAAAAAGATACGACAGAAATTGATTGAAGATAAAATATTGACAGGTGTAGTAAGTATGCCATCTAATATCTTTGCCAATACAGGAACTAATGTTTCTATTTTGTTTTTGGATAGAGAAAACAAAAACGATGTTGTTTTAATTGATGCTTCTAACTTAGGGGAAAAAATAAAAGAGGGTAAAAATCAAAAGACAGTTTTAAACCATAAAGAAGAAGAGCAAATCATTGAAACTTTTAATAATAAGACTACTAAAGATGATTTTTCTGTAGTGGTAACTTATGATGATATAAAAGCAAAAAATTATTCTTTAAGTGCTGGACAATATTTTGAGGTGAAAATTGAGTATGTGGATATTACTCATGAAGAGTTCGAAACTAAGATGAAAGGGTTTGAAGATACTTTGATCACCCTATTTGCTGAATCTAAAACTTTTGAAAAAGAGATCAAGAAACAACTATCAAAGGTAAATTATGTTTAATACAGAAACTCTTGATCAAGCAGTAGAATATTCAACTAAAAGGATTAATAAATCTGATGTTTCATTAATGAATTATGTGACCACCGATAATTTATTACAAAACAAGTTGGGAATAACAAAAGCAGTTAACCTTCCACCTCAAGATGGAAATCTTCCAAAATTTGAACGAGATAATATTCTTATATCAAATATACGCCCATACTTAAAAAAAATATGGTTTTCTAATATAATTGGTGGTTGCTCAGCTGATGTTCTAGTGTTTGATGTTAAAAAAAAATATCACCCAAAATTTATCTATTACACGATGTTTAGAGATGATTTTTTTGAACATATGATGCGTGGTTCAAAGGGCACAAAAATGCCTCGCGGTGATAAAAATCAAATATTAGATTTTAAAATTCCTGTTATCAAACATAGTAACCAGCAAACTATCGCCAATGTGCTGTCCTCTCTCGATACCAAAATAGAACTCAACAACAAAATTAATACTGAGTTAGAAGCAATGGCAAAAACATTATATGATTATTGGTTCGTGCAGTTTGATTTTCCCAATGATCAAGGTAAACCCTATAAATCATCCAGTGGGAAGATGGTTTATAATGAAGAATTAAAAAAGGAGATTCCTGAGGGATGGGGGGTGTTTCAATTATCATCTTTACTCAAACATAATTATAGTTCAATTACTAAAAATGATTTTTATGAAAAATTCGAGTATTTAGATACAAGTAGTTTAACTGCAAATGTTATAAATGGAACCCAGCTGATAATACCAGGTTCTGAAAAGGTGCCAAGTAGAGCAAAAAGAGTTGTAAATGCTAATGATATTTTATATTCAACTGTTAGACCCAATCTATGTCATTATGGAATAATTAAACATCCCACAAATGAAATGATTGCTTCGACTGGTTTCATTCAATTAAGTGCTAAAAAAGATTGGGTTAGTAATGATTTAATTTATACTTATTTGGTATCAGAATGGGTCACTCAAAGATTGCACCAGATTGCATCTTTATCAGTTTCATCTTACCCTTCTATATCACCAAATGATATTTTAGACTTAAAAATTCCATTACCAAAAGGCGGCAAGATTTTAGAGTTTATAAATTTAAAATTTGATGCAATTTATAAAATGGAATCTACAAATCAACTTGAAAACAAAAAACTTGCAGATTTAAGAGATTGGTTATTGCCAATGCTTCTGAACGGACAGGTTAGCGTTGAATAATGTTGGATATTTTTAAAATTTACATGGTATCCAGGTCTGCATAATTATTTGTTAAAGAAGTAAAGGAATAATATGGGTCCAGAGCTAAAAAGAATAAAACGTCGAAAAAAAACAAAGGACAAATTAAATGAATTGTATGAAAAATCTGAAACCGTATTAATCATTCATTATTCTTGTGAAAGTTTTTATGATAGACCCAATGGGAAAACTCCAAGAATCACATCAATCGCTGTTAGAAATTTATCCTCGGGACAAACTGAATCATTTTCGATTCACAAAATAGCAGAACTAAAAGGACTTCCCCCTCAGAATATTCCTCAAGAATATGACTCTTTAGAAAAAGAGATGCTTGATGAATATTTTAATTTTGTTCAATCCCACCAGGGTCACTATTGGGTGCATTGGAATATGCGTGATATTAATTATGGATTCCAAGCAATTGAACATCGGTATCGAATTCTAAACGGTGAACCAATTAAGGTTGAAGAAGCTAACAAATTTGATTTGGCACGAGCATTAATTGCAATCTATGGGATAGGGTATATCGGGCATCCAAGGCTTCAAAAATTAATTTTAAAAAACAAAATTACCGATATTGGTTTTTTAAATGGCCAACAAGAAGCTGATGCCTTTGAAAGTGGTGATTATGTAAAATTACACCAATCTACATTAAGAAAAGTTGATATATTGCCCAACCTTTTCGAACGTACTATTGATGAGAGTTTAAAAACTAACGCACGATGGAAAGATATATATGGCGCAAGTCCTGTTATTATTGGTGAAATAATAAAAGAACATTGGGTTTTTTCATTATTGGGATTAGTTGCTATTTTTTTTGGAATAGTTACCGGAATTGCATTTTTTTTCTAACCATTTTTCAACAGATTCGGTTCCCCCGCTGATAAAAAATTCGTTAGACTCAGATAGAACACAAAAATAAAATCTTTTTGATTGAGTTCTTTTGTTTTATATGAATCTACCTGTACTGGGGGCTATCCTCTTGAGATTATCCACCCTTCCCCAAGAATGTTACTTGATGTATTTTTTGTCTATGATACTTCAACAAACGTTATACGCAGATATACAGGCGGATTCATATATGTGGATATGACAAGTACATATAAATCCCATTTTTACGATTTGAAAAGCAAAAAACATCTCAAAAAAAATGTACCCAAAATCCCGCCCTATAACCATCTAAAAACCCCAAAAACCACCCAAAAATCCATTATAAAACAAATCAGTATATATATTAATTTATAGATAAGCATGTAATCCATCCCACCGTTTTTTAACCCCAACAACCAACCCAAAAAGGAGAACAACAAATGGAATTATTAACAAACCCCTGGTTTATCGTATTCACCGCGTTAAACATCGTGGCCACAATTTACCTGGCCATTAAATTTTATTACAGGACCAAAGAAGAACCCACATTATTTGAAAAACTCAGAGCTTCAGGTATTTGTCCAACGCTCAGAACTCCACCAAAACCATCTGATCTGAAAGACGATGGGAAAAACAACGAACCCTTAACAAAAAAGGAGAACACGCCTATTGAAAAAACACCTGTTTAAACTTTTAGTATATTTATTTGTAATGTTGATACTTATTTCATCGGGTACAGCATTATATTTTCAAATTACAGGGTCTAAATTTGATCCCATCAAAGCAATTCAAAAGCTACAATCCCAGAATCGTCGTGATGAAGCACTGGATCTGGTTCAATTCTATGAAGAAAATAAAACCGTTGATCCTGAAAAACTTGAAAAACTCAAAGGTGATCTTGAATACACATCTTTTGAAAAGTTAAAATCATTTACCAGGGGAGCAATTAAAGGAGAGGTCAAGGATACTTACTCTGGTATTGGTGCCATAAGTTCTGACTTTTTTGTATGGGGAGATATTCGTGATTTATCAATTCAATCCTGGAAGTTTTTGAAGAATGAAAAGACAGATGTCATAGTAGCAATTTTGTCTGGAGTTGGGATATTCCTTTCAGTTAAACCATATGCGGATGTAACGGTATCATTTGCCAAAAATTCAGTTAAATATTTCAGGAGAGTTTTAAGTTTTGGTGGTAATAATGTTATTCTTAAAAAGGTATTGATGGGGAAATTATCTTTAGCAGAATCAAAGATGGTATTTAACCTTTTAAAAAAAACAAATGGTCGATTCCCCGTACAACAGCAATTCTATCCAATATCCGCAACATAAAATA
>Ga0257125_1003854_pt1 | contig 10188 bp, 10 predicted proteins | sample SI106_200metaG_FD_190183 | JGI IMG/M metagenome (GOLD analysis project Ga0257125, IMG submission 190183) | Marine microbial communities from Saanich Inlet, British Columbia, Canada - SI106_200 | ecosystem: Environmental > Aquatic > Marine > Inlet | place: Canada: British Columbia | collected...
GTGTTCAGCCCGGATTTCAGGGATTTGTGGATCAAGATCAAGATTCACCTTTACTGAATGAACCGTCAACTGATGCCCTAAAACCTTGAATACATCATTGATCGGATCATTTATTATTAATTTTTTCAGGTCTCTTTCAGATTGTCTTGCAAAATCCCTGACATGTTTTATAACACCAGCCGCCCTGGCTACATTATCAATGATATCGTTGGCCATAATAACCAGTTCATCATCTGGAATTTTAAGCCCTTTTTTAATCATTTTCAGGATCAGGTCCGAGCAAATCTGTATTACATTCAATGGCTGGTTTATTTCATGGGCCATTCCGGCTGCCATGGTTCCCAGGGTAGCCAATTTTCCAGCCTGGATCAACTGGGTCTCTTTTTCTACACTTTCCGTGATATCAGTGGCTGAGGCGATCAGGACATCTCTGTGACTGTATGTAGTATTTACAACCTTAACATTGACAAAAAAAGAAGACTTATCTTTCTTAAAATGCTTTTTCTTGGTAAAAAGTATGGACTGGTCTTCAACTAGTCCTTTCAATGCTTTTTCAATGGTCTCATCGGATTTATCACCGAAATCAAGGAAAGAAGTGCCTAAAAGTTCTGTTTTTCTATATCCATATTCTTCAACCACACGGTTATTCACATCCAGTATCTCTAAAGTCTGGTGATCTATGATAAAAATAGGGTTTGGGTTATTATTAAATAACGACCGATATATTTCTCCTGATTTTTTATACTTGTCATAGAGAGTGGAAAGTTCCTTGTCCTGCAATTCCAATTCTTCCTGGGTTTTTTTGTCTTCTGTCAGATCTTTTAGTGTTTCTATGGCACCGATTACCTTTCCATCTGGAGATTTAATAGGTGCTGCAGTAAAAAATATCCATTTTCCCTCTTCACCCAGATGGGGGAAAAATTCTTCTGCTTCATAGGCCTCATCAATCAGACCCGACTTTCGCCAGGCACCACCATAATATTTTGATACCTCTTCTTCAGACATCTCGCCCACAATTACATCAGCCATTGTCGGTCTTTTAGCAGATCTGAAAGGTACCCACTGCCGGTCTGTACCCACAAGTTCATAGGCATTGTGTCCTGTAAGGTCTTCGCAGGCACGATTCCAGTGAGTAAGAATATGTTCATTGTTGATGATAAAAGTTGGAATCATGCTTCCCTGAATGATTTGGGACAACTCTTTTTCCATCTCTATCAGATCTTCTTTTTCATCTTTCAGGTGTCTGTTCTCTTCCTCGGCATTCTCTTGAATTGTGGCAGTAAATTGATCAAACAGTTTTACAATTTCCAATCTATCAACTTTATCGGACTGAATTTTCCTTTTTATCCTTAATCTTTCTTCTTCCGCCTGTAAAAAATTTAAAAATGCCTTGGCCTTGTGGGCATCAAGGTCAATAATGCTGACATGTTCCGTATTCACCTTTTCCAGTATACAGCTCAATATCTCATCATTTTTTAATTTTAAAATAACATCAATACCCGAAAGCTTACATATTTGACCATAGTCCATGGTTACCGACACGCCCTTTTCCTGGGCATATTTGATCCCCTCAACCTGAGTCAACGTATCTGCAATTAAAAGGACCTGAAGCTCTAACTCTTTTAATCCCGGGCCCAATAATATTTCAAGGATTTGCTTACATGGACTGTTTCCACCAATTATGGCTATCTTTAAACCTTTAAGATCGATATTCATTGACTGTTTTTCTCCTATTCAAGGTTTTAATTCCTCTAAAGACAGTATATTAAAAGAAAATAAAGGTTACAATAACAAAGGTTGGAATTAAAAAAATTAACGAATATTTTAAAATATATCCGAAAAAACTTGGCATGGGTGTTCCTGCTTCTGAAGCTATGGATCGAACCATGAAATTGGGTGCATTACCTATATAGCTGCAGGCGCCGAAAAAGACAGCTCCAGTTGAAATTGCTTTAAGATATATTGCATTTTCCGTCATTAATAGTGGAACAGCATTGCTTTCCGCCATACCGGCATAAAAGCTGCCAAGGGCTGTATTAAAAAAGGTCAGGTAGGTGGGTGCATTATCCAGAAAGGCCGACAGCAATCCTGTCACCCAGAAATAGTGAACCGGTTCTTTTACTGCATTAATTAGAAATGCAAAGGCACCATTGGGACCTGCCTTAAGCAATAGCAGACACGGAACCATGGTGATAAAAATTCCGATAAACAGATAGGCAACTTCTATAATCGGGAACCATGAGAATTCATTTTCTTCCCGCAAAACCCTTGGTGTTGCCATAAGAGAACCGATTCCAAAAATGATGAGAAGTCCGTCCCTGAGCCAATCCTGAATAGGCCTGTGAATACCTAAAGTTGAAATTTCTCCCAAATCAAGAACGCCGCTCATTAAAACAGAACCCACCACACCCCCGAGAAACAGAAAATTATAGGTCCCAACCAGGCGCAAGGGCTTTTTTTCACCGTCATCCGGAGCTTTTGCTCCTTCTTTTTTGTAATAATATGTGTCAAGGATAAAATAAATTACCAGCAAAATCATGGCTGCAGTGAGCATATGGGGTAAAATATTAAAGGTCCAGAAAAAACTGACGCCATGGAGAAATCCCAAAAAAAGTGGTGGATCGCCAAGAGGTGTCAATGATCCGCCAATATTCGCTACCAGAAAAATAAAAAATACCACCATAAAGGTTTTATTCTGTCGATGTGCATTTGCCCTTAAAAAGGGTCGGATCAAGAGCATGGCTGCCCCTGTCGTCCCCATCCATGAAGCAAGGATGGTACCGATCAGGATGATAATCGTGTTGACAACCGGAGTTCCTCTTAATGTTCCTTTCAATAAAATACCACCGGAAATAGTAAACAACGCCCATAAAAGAATAATAAAGGGAACATAATCTGCTAAAATTATGTGTAAAATTTCATAAACTGCAATGCCTTTATAAACAGTAATAAAGGGAATCGCAAGACAGGCTGCCCAGAATGCGGAAATCTTACCAAAATGATGATGCCAGAAATTTTCTGCTATCAGCGGAAGCAGAGCAATTGATAATAACATGAATGCAAAGGGGATACAGGTGTACAGCGGCAGCGTCTCTCCTAAATTTACATGACCGTGTGTACCCTTGTCCTGTGCGTGGTCTGAAGTGGTTTGGGCATGGTCACCAGCTTCAATAGTTTTATGATCTTTTTTATCAGAATTGTCTTTGGCAGCAGCAGGCGCTAAAGAAATGAATAAAACCAACAATACTATTAACAATGCCAGCCTGTCCAATTTCATCGATTCGTTCCCTCCCGGTTATTTGGCTGTAACGCTACCTTTGAATTTCTGTTTAATCTGTCCATGCCAATTTGTAATTTTACTTTAGTTTTTGCTATAAAATTTTCCAATTTCTCAAAGTAAAATATTTAATTTGATTATTTGATTTAAATCATAAAGTCAAGGTGAAATAAGGAGGCTAAAATTGGTGTGGCAAATCTTTAAAATGACTTTAAATAGCAAATCGATTGAATATTCTCTATTGTGAAATTGAAACACGAATACAAGAACTTTTTGAAAATTATAAGAATATCCTTTAACTTGATTAAGGTTGAGCGTATTATAAAAAATTGTCTGTCAGTCAAAATAAATGAACAACCCGGCCGCGATAAGCTGGGTATTGACAACTCAATCTCATTTGTAACAACGCGGGCTGCGGGGGATTAACCCCGAGAGACTAAATTTTAATTATGGAGGTAATATGGGACTTCAAGATGAATTAAATGCTTTGAAAGAGCAGTCAATGAAAATGATCCCAAAAGAGACTGCAATAATTATGGCAGATGCCATGGAAGATTTACAGCATGCCGATATATTGGATCATTCAAAAAGAAAAGGAGATTTAGCACCAGATTTTGAACTGTCAAATGCAAAGGGTGAAACCGTTTCATCAAAAGCCCTTCTTTCTAAAGGGCCGGTTATCATAAATTTTTACAGGGGAAACTGGTGACCCTATTGTAATCTAGAGCTGCGGTCTTTGCAGCTTGAACTTGACACCATAGAATCTATTGGAGCCCAACTTGTTGCCATTTCCCCACAATTATCTGACCAGAGTCTTTCGCTCCAAAAAAAAGAAAACCTCAAATTCCATATATTAAGTGATGTGGGAAACAGGATATCAAGAGATTTCGGCCTGGTATTCACTCTGCCTGAAATATTGCGCCCTGTGTATGCAAACTTTGGTATTGATCTGCCTGCTGCCAATGGAGATGACAGCTTTGAACTGCCTGTTCCAGCCACCTATGTAATAGACCAAAACCGCAATATCGTACTGGACTTTGTTGAAATCAACCATACACTCAGACTTGAGCCGTCAAAAATTATTGAGACACTAAAAAAGCTTTAATTATAACAAATGCAAAAAAAAGGATTGATTCCTTGTTAAAAGGGCCTTGAAACTTTCAAAGCCCCTTGATATTGTCAGTGCAACAAACGGATGGATCTGAACAATATAGTAGTGAATAAATTGGGGATCTTTAATGTCAAAAAAACCGACATATGAAGAAATAGAACAAAGGATTGTTGAATTAGAGACCGAAATTGCTGAACTTCGAATAAGAGATGATTCCATAATTAAAGAGTTATCTACAAGATATTCAAGCTTATTTCAATCTGTTCCAGCGTCAATTGTATTGCTTGATAAAAATGGTAAAATAAAAGACATTAATCCTTACCATGTTAGTCATATCGGTAAAGGGAAAACAGCCAGAAAAGACTATTTAAACTACAATATTTTAGAATTCCCCAGTGTTGTAGCTGCCGGACTTCAGGATGAACATAAACGTGTCCTTAATGGAGAATCAATAAACTTAAAGAGTGTCCATTACCCTTTGACGACTGGAGGGCTCAGTCGTTTTTTTAATATCAGAGGTGTCCCTTTATTCAAAGATAATAAAGTTATCGGTGCAATAATAATCCATGAAGACATAACCAAACATAAGCTGGCCGAAGAAAAGTTGATTGAGCTTAATAATACGCTTAATAAAAAAGTGAAAGAGCGAACAAATGATTTGATGCGATTAAATGAGCATCTTGTCTATTCAGAAGAAATGGAGCGCAGTAATCTCGCATCTGATCTTCATGACGGCATTGCCCAGATTCTTGCAATAAGTGTTTCAAGACTCAAAGATATAAAAGACCACGATTCTGTATATGATTTAGGCGGGTTATCTGAGATTCAAGCACATATTGAACATGCGATCAGAGAAATCCGTATGATGATCTTTCAGCTTTGTCCGCCAATTTTAAAAGATTTCGATATTGATATTTCTTTAGGTTTCTTAATTGAAGAGATGAATGAAAAATACCATGCAGATTGTGATCAGGGATTCACTTTTGCCCCAAAGTCAGGATTTTGCAATGCCCCACGCCTGAGTCCGGGCGCACCTATCCATATTTGATACTTAAAGAAAGGATCAAGGGGCTCTATATATCGGTAAAAAAAACAAACCGACTTTTCAGTTTTTAATCATCTTTGATTATTTCCTCTTTCTATAGCTTGGGCCCTCCAGAACAAGGATCTCAGAGTTGTAAACAAGACGGTCGGCAATCGCTGTGGCAACAGTAGTGCTGTCAAAAATGTTTCCCCATTGGGCAAATGGCAGGTTGGTTGTAATCATTGTAGATTTTTTCTCATGCCTTGCACTGATGACCTGGAAGATCAAATTTGATCCCTGTTGGCCAAGCGGAAGATACCCGATCTCGTCAACCACTAAAATATCCGGTGTTTGATAATATTTAAGCTTTTTGAGTAGATTATGATCAGCTTCAGCTGCGATCAAATGATTGACCATATCCATAGCAGTTGTAAAAAGCGTTTTTATTCCAGCCTGGGTCGCAGCAAAGGCGATACATTTGGCCAGATAACTCTTTCCTGTGCCTGGGTTGCCAATCATGATGACATCTTTTTTCTTTTCAATAAATTCAAGGTCCATAAGGCTTAAGATTATACTTTTTTGAGCCTGCCGGGATTTGTGATAATTAAAATCAAATTGATCAATAGTGAGCTTTGTATCAAGCCTGGACTGCTTGAACCTTAGAGCCATTCTGGCCTTGTTCCGTTCTTCGATTTCAATATCGATTAACCGTTCAATGGCTTGAAGGGGTGACAGATTTTTCTGGTTTGCCTGTTCAATAATGTTTTCTATGTTTTGTGCACAATTTTTCAGTCTTAATGTTTTAAACTTTTCTACAACGGTATTCATGGTTTTTTCCTTTTCTTGAGGATCAGGGCATCATATTCGGCCAGATTGGGAGAACAAAGTCTTATCTCGTTGAGCGTATCCTTTTTCAGTCTCACAGGTGGATGACAGATTTTGGGTGTCATTTCCTGGTAAAGGATATTTTGGATATAATCCGCACCATATAATTTTAGATCCAATGCTTTGTCCAGAGCTATAATTACAGAACTTTCTCCGTACTCATCTTTCAGGGTCAGTATCCGGATGATGTCTTTTTTTAATGAAGACCCTGCTTTTTCAAGTTCGTTCAAATAATCGAGCGCTGTCTGTCCCAAAGACAGAAAGGCAAGTACATTTTTATCCGCAAGCCTTCGTTTCCTGAGCTTATGAACCTGGGATTTATGGGATTCGAGTTCGATCCTTTGTTTTTTATCCCAGGACCGGGCATGGACGGCAATGCACCGGGTCTTATAATATATCCATACTTTTTCCTGATCAGCTTTTAGGACAGCAGTCTTACCGATCGCCCAGACAGGAACAGTATAGGTGTTGTAATCAAATCTTACGGCAAAATCTTTATGGACATATAGGGGGTGTATTCCCCTATAATCAGGAGTAATATCCGGCAACTTTTTAAGATGGTCACTTTGAAGCCTTTTTCCCGGGACCTCTCCTGTGGTACTATGTGTCCTGGTGTTGGCAATATTGTTCAGCCATGCCATAGCCTGGGACTGGAGCTCTGGCAGGTTGTTAAATTCTCTTAATGGCAAGAAGTTGTGCCGGATGTAATGGATGCTCCTTTCTATTTTTCCTTTCTCATGGGGAGACCTGATATTGCATGCCACAGGATTGATACCAAAGGGGAGCAAAAACTCAAGAAAGCTGTCATTAAAACGTATCAAAGAACCTGTCCGTTCCGTCACAGCTGTGATCATATTATCTACGACCACTTCTCTGGGAGTACCACCAAAATATTTGAAGGCATCAAACAAAGATTGATGAAGAGCCTCCTGTTTCTGGCTGTGGGTAAAAGAAATATAAAGCATCCTGCTGTAGGATTCGATAACAGCAAGCCCATACAGTTTTCTTTTGGTTGTTCCGTAAGTGATGGTTCCAAAATGCCCCCAGTCAACCTGCATCTGTTGTCCGGGCTCTGATTCAAATCGGCAATACGCCTGCCGCACTGAAGATTGTCCCCTGATTTTACGCAGAAAATCTCTCAAAATGCTTATTTCACCATCAAAACCCTTCTTTTGTATCTGTCGTAAAACAACAGGGGCTTTGAGCTTTGGATATTTGTTTATTATTTCATGGATATAATCATGGTGCGGTCCCAGTTTCAGTGTCCTGCCTTTCCTTTTTATTGGTTTTAACTCTGGATTGGCGATATACTTTGATACGGTTTTTCTGCTACAACCGATAGCCTGTGCGATTTCCCGGTTGGACATCCCCATATCTTTTAGGCGGTGGATTTCAAATAGTGTTTGTTGATCAATCATATCAAATCCTTTTCCCAATCTGTTGTGCAAGATCGGATAACAGTTTTATTCCAGGGGGAATATGTGGCAGATCAAGCACTTGGAACATGGTGCCGTCAAATTCAACCAGGTCTTTATCTATGAGCCCTTTTCTGGCAATAGTGTATACGTCATGGGACAACCCTGTATAAGTACAGATGCTTTTTTTGCTGTAATACGACAGGCCGTTATTATCAGAGGCCAGCACCAAGAACATATACAGATTTTTTTCTTCATTGCTTAAACACGCATAAAATCCTTCAGTTAAAAACCTGTGAGGGATAAAACTGAAGCCGCCGTTTATTCTCCTGATCCGGCACGGATTTAATATTCTCTTTTTCATGATTTTTACCTCCATAAAATTATCAAATATAAAAGCCATATCACTTGTTGGAGGCATATGTCCTCGAGTCCATCTTTGCAATTTTCAATAACCTTTTGATACGACTCTTAAAAAAACTTTTGTCGCGTCCATCTTTGCAATCACCGGCATCATCCAGAACTGGCCGGTGAGGTTTGAATTTACTGCCATTGAGCTTTGTGTTCTCACGTCCATCTTTGCAATATCTGACTTGGATTGATGTTGAGAATACTTCACTCTTTTCCTGTTACGCAGCCTTTGCAAAGCCCTGTTCCGCTCCGCTTTCTCAGGATTATTTGACCGGTAATTTTTCCAATAATCAGGATTGGCACTGAGCCACTTGTTTTGACTTATCAGTTGATCCCTTTTGTAATCCGGATCTGTTTTTATTTTATGACGTTGCCAATCCGCTTTGCGGGTCTTCTGGCATTTTTTAGATGAACAATAATTCTGGTTTTTGTTTCTCGGCGTGAATAATCGACCACAGCAAAGACATGAAACTTGATCCATAGCACCTCTCAACAGAATTAAATTATAAAGAAATGAAAACTATGAATGATATAACTGAGAATTTCAGGAATGAAATGGGAATTAAATTATTTTAAAATGTTGAATCGAATTAAATAAAAAGAATTAAATAGATGGGGAATTACATCTCACTGATTTTGGGGCCGAATCAAATTCTTGATCACAATGCAGATATTGAATATATCAATAATCTTGATGATCCTGTGCGTTTAATCGAAGCAAATAAAATTATTATATACAGAGCTGTTAATGAACTTATTATTAATGTCATAAAACATTCTGGTTTAAAAGAAGCCAAAATTGAATTGTTAAAAAATAACAATACTATTCTAATAAAAATCCAAGATCATGGCTCCGGGTTTGAAATAAATACAATTAATAAATCTGATTTTTGTGGTTTCGGTCTTTACAGCCTTTCTGAGCGATTTAAAAATATGGGAGGTGAAATAATAATAAATTCTGATCCGGGAAAAGGAACAAAAATTGTAATGTCTGTCCCCATAGAAATTTAACATTGAAAAAGCGTCAGGTACTATATATTGGGGTTCTCAAATTATGTATTGCCTGAGTCTTTGAAATGCAAGTCCCCATTGAAACAAGGTAGAAAAAAGGGTTTAAAAATAGACAAAAAACTCACTTTCTCACAGTTCTAAAATGAATCACTTAAATATATTTCCTGAGACCTTAATTTTTATTAATCTTGGAGGCGATAAATCAGGTTGTAAGGTAATCATATCAAAGTATCGACCAGAGGTGTGATTTTCATTTCGCAACTCCTGATCTACCGAGGGTCCTTTTATGTTTTTTAAAAACAAACACTACAAGGCCGAAAGACAAGCATAAAAAAATCATATCCCGAATCAATGTCAGTGAATCCATGCTCTCGTCCGTGCTGGATGAAAAGCACCCACACCCCACATCCAAGCCTCTTAAAAGATTAAATGTTATGGTACTCATGAATATGAACATTAAAACGGCTGTTAATACAGAAGCACCGTTCATCCAAACATTAAATAATAAACACAATCCCAAAATCAATTCCATCCAGGGCAGTACAATAGCAATTATATTAATCAAAATTTCAGGTAAGACCTGATGATTAAACACGGCCTGGGCAAAGGATTGGGGATGAATAATTTTGTCTATACTGGCATAAATAAATACAATCGCCAGAATGATCCTGATAACATGATAAAAAATTGTTTTATTAAAAATCATTTCACAGGAACCTTTTCTATTTTAATATTATTTTGAGGTAAAAGGACTGACTCTAAGATAGGTTTGAGCTGTGTCACACGGTATTGAATCCCCTGATATTTTGTAAGATTAATAACATCAGAAACCATTATCAGGGGTAATTTGGCATCATCCGGATGATCGCTGCCATGAATCGTTTCATGTCCAGCATGGTCACTGGTAATGAGAATAAGATAGCTCCCCTTTGATTTCACCATTTCAATTAAAGGGGCAATACTTTCATCGATAAAAAATAATTCCTCCATATAACCCGGAGATAACCAGCCTTCGACAGGCCCTGTTCGATCAAGCCCACTGATGTGAAGAAAG
>Ga0257125_1003856_pt1 | contig 10184 bp, 11 predicted proteins | sample SI106_200metaG_FD_190183 | JGI IMG/M metagenome (GOLD analysis project Ga0257125, IMG submission 190183) | Marine microbial communities from Saanich Inlet, British Columbia, Canada - SI106_200 | ecosystem: Environmental > Aquatic > Marine > Inlet | place: Canada: British Columbia | collected...
ATTAAAAAAACTAATAATTTTTATGGCCAATACAAAATAAATCGCTGATAAAATTATAGGCGTTAATTTCCATGTTAATTTTCTTTTATCAAAAAAAGCTAAAATACTAAAAGAAAACAAAACTATACTAATATCTTCTCTAACAAGTAGAGCTAAAATAAAAAACAATAAAAATAACTTAAAATTATTTTTTTGGTAAAAATAAAAAACCCAAAAAATAAAAAAGATAGCTATTGGCAAGAGGTGAAACTCATAAAGATTAGTATTGTGAACAAAAGGATTAAATAACCACAACAAGGCCACAATCAAAGCCATAATTTTATCTTTGCTAATATATTTGGTAACCAACCAAATCGGCCAAGTAGATAAGGCCAAAAATATATTTTGTAAAATTAATAAGCTCTCAGCTTTGGGATATATAGCATAAAATGGAATCAATAAAAAAATAATTGGAGTAAAATGATCAGCCAGATAAATATTAATATTAACTGTCATATCAAACCAATTTCCATGTAGGGTATTCCAAAAAACTTGATTAAATATAGCTAAATCAAACACATTATAAGCAAAAATATCGTATTTTTTTAGACTTAAAATACTAAACAAAACAATATAAATAATAATAAATAGCCATAATAATAATCTGCTATTTTTTTCCGAAAAAAGTTTAATTTTATCTAGTTTTTTCATCGCTTATAATTATAGCAAATTATTAAACAACTAGCTTATATTATATTGACAAAATACCAAAAATGTGATATAATACTATAATCCATTGAAGATTAACTCAAATGGCTAAAACAGCCCTTTACAAAGGAGAACACCATGAAAACCAGCAAGATGCTGATGCTGCTGATTTTAGCGCTTAGCCTGCTTGTAGCGGGCTGTGGCGGCAAATCAACCAGGACCATGGGCGGTATCAAGATTGGTACCTACCCTCGTGGTCGCGATGCAAGTGGAAGCAAGGTGATTGTCGAAACCACCTTCCACAACCAGTACAAATACCCTGTCGAGATTGCACCCGAAAATGAGGACTATGTCCTAATCATGCCCGGGAAACGCTTTCCTTTCAGGTCCAAAACCCACAAACGCTTTGAGTTCAGCATTCGGACAGAGCTCGATGCTGGCTACAGTAGTCAAGAGACACAGACCAAGATCGAACGGTCTGGCTTGTTTGCCTACGGTGATGAGATTGTCATAAACGAAGACTTCATCTTCGGCAAGCTCATGTTTGAGGGTCAGATCAGTAACGATCTGATCTGGACCATCGAGGCTTGGGATTCCTATCGCAATCGCTATGGAATCCTGACAAGTGGTCAGACCATCACCGGAAAACAGTTGCCAAATGGACCGATGTACTTCATCTGTAAGGTCGTTGATCCTAAGGCCCCTTACAGGCTACGCAACAAAATTTTCCGCATTCCGTTTACTGTCAACGATCGCAACGACTATCGCAACAAGGACGGCAAATGGATTGGTTGGGAATTCAGCTACTACAGTACCAACCAAAAGACATGGTGATTCAAAAAACCCTGGACCAAAATGGTCCAGGGTTATTTTTTATTATAAATAAATTTTATGGAGTACCACCGCCGCCAACATCCTCACCAGGAACACCAGTTGCATCTGACAAGCCATTAAAAACAAATCTAATGATGGCATAAGAAGCTATTACAATTACCAAACCAATGGTGGCGTTAATGATAGTTTCTTTTGCTTCCTTAATTTTTTCAGAATTACCAACAGAGGTCATCCATATTAAACCACCTCGGATAATTAAAACAACAAATACAATTCCTAAAAGAGAAAGGATAGTATTTATTATTTGTTTAATAACTTCTGGTAAAGTTCCGTGAAACAAACCAGGGGGTGCAGCTTTGTCCAGACCAATATCAGCCGAAGCCATGGTCGGGGCTAACAAAGTAAATAAAATTATTTTGTTTATAAATCGTGACATAATTTTTTGTCTTTAGTTCAGGCTTTAGTAGGCCAAAATTGGCCTACTATAGTCTAGACTAAATATGTGCCTAAAATTAAAGGATTTCGTTTTGAAGTGATCCGAGTACGAATCTAGAAATAGCATAGGCTGCTAAAATAATTACCAACCCAACGATGCCTGCTCCGATTAATTTTTTAGCTTCATCTACTTTATCAGTATTACCTTGAGAGGTCATCCATTTAAAACCACCTAACAAAATAATAAGAGTAGCTAAAATACCTAGGAAACCTAAAACAATATTGATAATATTACCGATTGTTTCTTTCAAAGGTTTTGTACCTAAGTTTACATTTACAAATTCATTTTGACCATAAGGGTCATCAACTTGAGCCATAGCTTGTGGTGCTGCTAGCATAGGCATCACAATTAACAAAGAATAGTATAACTTTTTCATTTAGTCACCCCCTTTCTAAGGAAATTTAATTAATTATCTATATTATAAAACAAATTGACTTTAAGAACAAGACGCTCCGCTTACCAGTGAACAAAATAAGAAGTCTAGAATCACATAACTAAAGAAAATAGCGGCTAAACCAAAGATAGCCCAAACAATTGTATCCTTACCTTTTTTGATTCTTTCTGAGTTGCCCTGAGAGGTCATCCAGGTAATACCACCCCAAACCAGATAAAACAAAGCAATTGCTCCAGATACTCCCAAGAGACCCTGGATAACATTACGAGCCAAATCAGGAACACTATTGGCCTGAAGCGGGTTTGGTAATTCCACTGCTTTGACTATTAGTGGTGTCAAAAATAAAAACGTAGCAGTCAAAATTTTATTAATATTTTTTTTCATAAAAATATATTTTAATTAGTCTGTATCTAATAAAAATTCTTCAAACATTGTGTTTATATTGTTGAGGACATTCTGATCATAGCTTTGAATACCAGATGTATTGGGGACGCTAGAGCTAATAGTCATCAAACAAACATTGCTTTCATCTCCAGAACAAAGACCAGCCACATAACCATTGCCGGGTGACATAGCATCTGGCTTGGTACCACAAGAAAAAGAAGCAGACACTTGAGCACCTGGTATGTTGTCAATAGGTGGCGGATGATACAAACCCATCAACTCCAAAACATAAAGATACTGTGCGGCAGCTGCACCAGTTTCTCCTTCTTTGGCATTATACAAATCACATTTTGACATACAAGCTTCATTAAAATGACTACCACTACAAACATAATTATCTTGTGCGCTATTACACTCTGCTCCTTCTGGTTTGTCTTCACACTCAGGAGGCGGAGAACTTACCTGATAACCTGGCTTTACATTCAAAACATCATTGATGAAAAAATCCACAAATAAATAGCTACCTAAAGTAACAAAGATAGCCATAGATGTACCAATCATAATATTTTTGCCCTTAGTAACCCTTTCCTGGTTACCACCAGAGGTCAACCACTGGATGGCTCCCCAAATAAAATAAAATAAAGCCATAGCTCCTAGAGCACCAAGCATTAATTCTATAATACTAACAAAGCCGTTGGAAATATCTTCCAAACCACATTGCCCTTCGGCTAAACAAGCTTGGTTGGGAATTTTGTCCAAAAAACCGGCATGGCTAATTTTGGGAATAAATAATAATAAAAATGAAATAACAACTATCATTCTGGCTTAATATAAGTTTGTCTAATTTTGCTCATTAATAATCCTAATGTTCTATTGTCTATGTCTAAAATCATACTGCCGTCTACTAGAGCCTCTATAATCTCAGCAGTATACTGTTCGGCTAGATCAATGTCATAACCTTCGTACCAATTATCAGCTGTCAAAACTTGATCGACAAAAACTCGCAAATCATTGTCTTGGCGCTGTGAGTCTACCAAAGCTCGTAAAGCAGTTGGCTTAGTATTGGTTAATAAATATTTTTCAACTGACTGTTGAGAAGCGGTGGTTTGTACAAAATTCCAAGCAGCATTTTGGTTGTCTGACTTTTTGGCTACAACATTGACCCAATAATTTGTAAAATATTTGGTACCCTGACCACCTCTTGTTTGAGGAAAATTAGCAATCCGCCAATCAAATTGTATGCCTCTATTTTTTAATTCATCAGCGTGATAACTATAGCCAAAGAAATAAGCTACTCTACCATTGGCAAACATCTCAAAAGCATTATCAAGGTCACTAGTCCAGCTAAAACTGGCTCGACCAGGCTTGGCAAAATCAGTATAAAAACTCAATACCTCTCTTGCTCTAGTGGTTGAGTCTTTAGACTCTAAGGGATCAAAGAATTTTCCTTTGACTGGCACTTCGTACTGCAACATAATGGCTGAAATAATGTCAAAAAAACGAGGAATGTTGTCAGCTGTACCCATAGATACGGCTGACTGATAGATATCATTGTCTATAGTAGCCTTGGTCAATTTAGGGGCCTGTTCTATCAGGTCGTGCCAAGTAGCAATTGGTTCGGCAATATTTTCATTAACCAATAAGTTGTTATTATAAAAAGTTACTAAGGTGTCTATATAGTAAGGCAAGCCATAGACTTTATCGTCCAAAACGATATCATCATAAACAACTGGCACAAATTTATCTTTTATATCATAGGTTGATAATCCAGGAAGGTCTTTCATAACAATAATAGTATCTCTGCCTGATACTTCTTGGACTGGAATAGTGACCTTACTAGGCATTGGTACAATACGATGCTGATATGTTTTTAGCCAAGAAACTGGAATAGCAAAAATATCTGGACCACGATCATCAGCCCAAGCTTCTATTAATTTTGTTTCATATTCATCATAACGAAAATTACGATACCTAACTTGAATGGTTGGGTGATTGGCTTGATAATCATTAATCAATGAAGATAGTTGATGTTTAGTATCCCAAACGCCCCAGTATTCTAAAGTAATTGGTTTGATCTGATCCTTAGGAGGACCAATGTCCCATATACAACCAAAGCCAGTAGTCATTATAAAAACCGCTAAGAGCAACAGAGAAATTTTTTTGAAGTAGCGCATATATAATTTAAAGATTTTTTAAATATCTTTTTAGTGGGCCTTTAAACTCTTTCCTCTTAAGCCCATAATTGACAATGGCTTTGATAAATTCTAATTTGTTGCCACAGTCATAATAAGTACCAGTATAGTTACAAGCGTAGCCAGCTTGTTTTTTGACATGTTGTGCTAAAGCATCGGTTAATTGAATTTCACCACCAGAACCTTTTTTGCCTTTGGCTAAAATATCCAAAATTTCTGGTGTCAAAATATAACGACCAGTCACAGCCAGATTAGAAGGGGCTTTGCCTGGAGCAGGTTTTTCAACAATGCGCTTTATCTCTGCTGTAGTGCCATTTATATTAACAGGATCAACAATTCCATATTTATGAGTTTCTTTTTTGGGTACTTTGGTCACTCCAACTACAATGTCGTTGTACTTATTATACACATCAATCAATTGTTTGATAGCTGGAGTTTTTGAATCAATCACATCGTCGCCCAATAAGACAGCAAAGGGCTCATCACCAATTAAATTTTTGGCAACATAAACGGCGTGGCCCAAACCCTTTGGGGTTTTTTGTCGTACATAAACAAAACGAGCCATATCAGAGATACGAAGAATATCTGTCAGATCATCTTTCTTTTTCTTTTGTCTTAATCTGTATTCCAATTCAAAATTACGATCAAAATGATCTTCAATGGCTCGCTTGGTAGAAGATGTCACAAAAATGATTTCTTCAATACCCGCAGCCACAGCTTCTTCCACAATATATTGGATTATAGGCTTATCAACGATTGATAACATTTCCTTGGGCTGAGCTTTGGTAGCTGGCAAAAAGCGAGTACCAAGACCTGCCACTGGAATAACGGCTTTCCTAACTTTTTTCATGTCTATATTATACTAAAATTACGACTTTATGTAAATATTTTTGATTAACACTCGATGTTCAGTCCTATGAAAGACTGTATCAAAAAATATTTTCATGATTATCAAAATAATAAGGGGGATTATATTTTTTTCTATACCAGTAAAAGTAAAGAAAAAACCACTAGCTATAATCACAAGATGCATAACAAAAATCCTTTTGTATGGTTGAGAAAATAATTTTTGAACCTTCGATTTTTTATATTCTTCTCTACCTATAAAATTATAAAAAAATGACACCCCGTGGCTAACAAATAAAAACCCCAGAGCTAATAAAATTCCATTCAAATAATTAAAGGACAAAAAATCAAAGCTGGCTGAGTTAAATAAAAAATTTATAAACATAAAATGTCCAAACATAAAACCAGAATAATGTACCAAAAAGAATACAGCAAAAAAAATTGCTTTTACCCTGCCAACTACCAACATTTTCAAAATATTAAAAATGCCTATCACTGCACTCTCTAACCAATAAAGAAGTAAAATAGAAAATATATCCCAACTAAAAAATATTACTCCAATTATGGGAATAAAATTTACAACAATTAACAAAATAACAGAAGGGTAAGTAAAAGTATTTTTAAAATCTAATTGTCTTGTCATTTTTTCTATATTGTTCAGCTAATAAAGTAAGTCCAAGCATTATAAAAAATAAAACGCTAAGGTCGTTTTTAAAATATGGCACATCTACTAGGCCATGGATAAACCAGGTCAACCACATCATGGTCAGTGACCAGGCTAATATATTTTTTTCTAAAAATAATTTTCGTAAAATCAAAATAAGATAAAAAATAATTAAAATAAAAATAAATAATCCAACCAAGCCAATCTCTGACCAGAAATTCAAAACTATATTATGCGGATAAAGATATATCTCTATCCACTCTACTTGATGATAGGGTTCCAAGGCTGCCTGATAATTATTCAAACCCGCTCCCCAAAACCAATTGTCCTGCAGCATAGCCCAAGTTTCTGACCACTGACTACTACGTATCTCTAGAGAAGTAGCTTGTAGATCATATTGTGGAGCAAATAATTGTTGCTTAAAACTACTTAAGTTACTAATTAGAAAATTATTAAAAAAACTAAATATTATAGCAAATACTATAATAACTAGACCTAATTTTCTAATTTTTTTAGCTAAAATTAGCCAAATAAACAAACTAAATCCTATTCCCAACAAAGCACCTTCTGACTTTGCAAACCAACACAATAATAAACTAATAATAGCAACGGCTAATAACCACCAATTTATAAGCTTGTTTTCGACTGTTAACCATAGACCAAAAAACAAAGCGCTAAGTGGGGCCAATAATAATCCCAAAGCATTGGGATAAGAAAATACTGTGGTTAGTCTTTTGATGTTGGGAATATCATAAGCAGCTGGCAAATTCCAACCTGTAAAATACTGATAAATAGCCACTACTAATAGCCAAGTTACTAACAAGGCTATGGATTTAAAAATTATTTGTAAATCACGCTTGGATTGTACAGAATAAACAAAGACTAGCAAAAACATAATTGGTTCTAGCCAATAAGCTCTCCACAACCCTAGAGCAGACATTGCAGGGTTGATAATCACAGCTGCCACTCCTGCCAAAAGCCATAAAATCAAAAGCCAACGTAAAATTGGCGAAAACCTATTGTCTAAATTTCTCTGAAAAGTAAGGTTTATCTTTTTATAAAGCTTATCTTTGACTAGCCAGATAATAAATAGAGCAATAATTATTAATTCCAAAAAGGTGGTTGGCAAACCAAACATAGATAAGCGCCATAAATATGTCGGTAACAAAACAATCACCAAACTAACTCCCCATAAAGTTTGGCGGTAGCTAAAAAATATAAAAACTAGTAGAGCAATGATGGCTATTGTCCATTCCATTAGCTTGGTCGTTTAAAAACTTCTTTAATCAAATCTTTGGAAACTGCTCTGGTCAATATCAAAATCAAAGCATATATAATGACTGCCAAAATAGCAGTTAAGAAAATATTAAAGTCTTTGAAGCTCCACAAAACAGCCAAAGTAACAAATCCAGCCAACAAACTCTTGAGCATGACATAATAATTTAATTTAAAGGCCCAGTATTTTTTGACTAAGAAACAAGCAAAGATAGCAATCAATACTTCAATAGCCAAGGTTGTATAAGCAGCTGCCCAATAAGAAAATTGAGGAATAAATATAAAATATCCAATCAGACCTACTACAGCTGCAATCAAGAAAAACTTGATCATCTTTTTTTGTAAGCGTAGGGCTACTACTAAATAAGTAAATAAAGTGCCAAAGAAAATAGACGCAGTGGCTACTACCAAAATATTCAATATAGGACCAGAACCAGCAAATTCAGCTCCGGCTAGCATTATCATCAATGGTTTGGAAATAAGCCAAGTACCAACAATCATCAAAATAGTCAGCATACTAAAAAAATCAAAAGTATGTTGTAAAGTATTTTTTAATTTATCAAAATTTTTGGCAATCCAGGCAGCTGTAAACAACGGCAAGATCAAACTCATAAACATGTGCGGAAAAGTAGTCAGTACTTCTAACACTCTATAAGGTGCACCATAAAGACCAACTTCTGCAGCGTCACGAAAACCAGATAAGACCAGTGTATCAGCTTTGAAATAAATCAAATTCAAAACTACCGTCACGGCCAAGGGCCAAGTATATTTCCAGACATGGCGCCAATAAGCAAAGTCCCAGGCCAAACGTAATTTTACATAATGACGTAAAAATTTATAAAATAATATAAAAGTCAAAAAATTAACTATTGTCTGAGCGAGTAAGACTTGATTTAAGCTACCAGACTTAGTAAATAAATAATATATTAAAGCCAAGTAGATTATTTTATTAAACAAATCTGTAACAGCTACTTTGGGCATAGCTAATTTTTTGGAAAAAACTGCAGTCAAAGTAGAAATCAAACTTTGGAAAAAGAAAGCTAAAATAAAATAGATAACTCCTGTTTTGACTTCTTGGCTATAAGGAAAAGCTTGGATCACAATCGGTGCTAAGACTACCATAACCAAAGAAGCTACAAACCTGATTGTAAAAATATTATTAACTACTTTGTTTTCTTGCGCTTGAGTCTTGGCAGCTGAAACTTCTCGCAATAGAGACAGATAAAGTCCTAGGTCAGCAAAAATCATCAACATCTGTACAAAAGCAAAAATAGTAGTATAAAAACCAAAGCCCTCTTGCCCCAAGATCCTAGTAATCAGTGCCAAATTAAAAACACCAATAAAAATATTTATGGTGCGAATCACAACCTGCCACAAGGTATTAGTAAAAATTTTATTGGCTACAGACATAATAGAATTATACTAATAAAAACCGCCCCTAGCAAGGCTAGAAATAGACAGAAAAAAGCATTTGTTATATGATAGCCATAGTTAAAAATGCTTATGAATGGCAGTGCTCAGTATCACAATAAAAATAATTGCTTTGATTATCCATCTAACATAGAAAAAATTAGACGCTTGTTTAATTTTGATAATAAAGCATTAAAAATTTTAGATCTGGGCTGTGGTGATGGGCGACTAGCACATGATTTGGTAAAAAGAGGTCATGATGTCTATGGTTTGGACTCATCCGAAAAAGCACTAGAAATTGCCAAGGACTATGGAATCAAAACTATTCTAGGAGATTTGGAATCAAAACTACCTTTTACAAAAAATCAATTTGATATGGTATTACTATTGGATACTCACGAGCACTTATATGACCAAGAGTCTATACTTAAAAATATATTTGATATATTAAAAGACGATGGAAAATTAATAATAGCCTATCCCAATCATTTTGACTTGAGAAATAGAATAGAGATACTAATGGGCAAAGGAATAGTGCACTGGGCTCATAGAAAATATGAAAATGCCAAAGCATATAGCTATGCCCATGTACGCTTCCTGCTATTTGAAGAATTAAAAAACCTCTTAGAGAAAAATAATTTTTATACCAAAAAAGTTCAGTATAATTTTTTGGCTGGCGGTATTATACCCACCAGACTTACCCCTGCTTGGTTTAGAAAAGTATTACTAAATCTTTTACCACAAATTTTGACTGGCAAATATATAATATTAGCTGACAAAGAAAAAGGATCAATAAAAGAAAAAATATATCTAGCTAAAACTCCCGAAGGTTTATAATGAATAAAAAATAAAAACCGCCCGGCGCATGCCGGGCGGTTTTTTAAATATTACTCTTCACTATTTTTATATTCATGCCAAACTTTCTTTCGTAATTCAGCTAACAATTTTTTGTCTTCTCTTAAAAACTGTTTGACATTCTCTCGGCCAACTCCTAGCTTGATG
>Ga0257125_1003870_pt1 | contig 10161 bp, 7 predicted proteins | sample SI106_200metaG_FD_190183 | JGI IMG/M metagenome (GOLD analysis project Ga0257125, IMG submission 190183) | Marine microbial communities from Saanich Inlet, British Columbia, Canada - SI106_200 | ecosystem: Environmental > Aquatic > Marine > Inlet | place: Canada: British Columbia | collected...
GCTGTTATGCTTCTGGCGGTTCCAATTACCAGATTGCTCCCCCGATCAAATGGAGTCAATGGGGTCAAGGAGTAACCTATGCTTGTTATTCGGGTAATCTCTGGTCTTGCTTTACTCACACTCGGCCGCCGTCTCTTCTGGTTGTTTGTGGGATTAATTGGATTTGCAGTCGGGATCGCTTTGGCCGGACAAGTTTTTCCCAGTCAATCAGATCTTACTCAGATCATCATTGCCTTGGTGCTGGGAATTCTGGGAGCCTTATTGGCCGTCACCTTACAGCGAATAGCAATGGCGGCAGCTGGATTCCTGGGAAGCGGATATCTTGCCTTCATGCTATTCGAAAACCTCAATATTATTCAATCCGATCTGGTTTTATTTGGATTGGTCTTGTTAGGGGCGCTGATCGGCGCCTCACTTATCGGCAAATTATTCGACACTGGACTAATCCTGCTCTCCTCATTGATCGGAGCGATGCTCATCATTCAATCGTTTGAATTTCCGCCAACAATCACATTATTCGGGTTTGTGATCATCTCCCTTATCGGGATTCTGATACAACTCAACAGCAACACAAAACCCAACAGCCATCATTAATCGACAGGCCTCAGAGATAACTCAGTGACAAGCGAACCAGTTTTTACCATACGTAATATACCAGTCATGGGGGATTTGGTGCTGGCCCCGATGGACAGTTACACCGATCTTCCCTTTCGCACAATCGCAAAAAAACACGGTGCAGCCCTTATATACACTGAGTTCATCAACGCGGTTGATATCCTACACAAGAATCCTTATGTGCGCGTCCGATTGGAATTTGGCGAATTAGAACGCCCTATTGCAATCCAGATCTATGACAATGATGTGGATCGGATCATCAAAACAGCACTTAAAGTCAGGGAAAACAACCCGGATATCATTGATATAAATATGGGCTGCTCAGCAAAAAGGATCGCAGCCCGCCGGGCAGGCGTCGGCCTCATGCTTGCGCCGCATAAAGTGGCTCGCATATTCTCTCAACTTACAAAATTACTGGATATCCCCATTACAGGGAAAATTCGGCTTGGCTGGGATCCGGATGATAAGAATTACATGCAAATCGCTCGTATTGTGGAAGAAAATGGCGGCAGCCTGCTTGCTATTCATGGACGAACCCGCGATCAGGCTTATCGCGGTGAAGCGGATTGGGATCCAATCGCCGAAGTAAAGCAGACCCTGTCCATACCTGTCATTGGAAATGGGGATGTACGTACAATTTCCGACATTGGCAAGATTAAAGCACATACCAACTGCGACGCCGTGATGATCGGCAGGGCCGCAATTGGAAACCCCTGGATGTTCTCAAGAATTGAGAAAAAGCATATTTCGTCTATTGAACTGGTTGAGACCATAAAAGACCATCTTACTCACATGATTTCTGTATTTGGACCCGAGCGTGGGCTGCGAGCTTTTCGCAAACATAGTTTAAAATACCTTGATCTCATGGAATTACCACGAGATCTCAGGAAATTATTGATGACGCGCCAAAGTGAAGAGGAATTTTTAGATGTCTTGATGGGAAAAATAGTTCCAATATACCACTCAAAATATGAATAACCAATCCCAATCGAGTAATTATCCATAATTCTATTGACAAAGGAAAAGAGTTATCATATTATTGTACGAATTCCCAGCCAATTAGATTCCCTTTCATGGGCATAACACCCTAACCAGGCTGGCTCATCTCCCACAATACATTTTAAGGTTTTTGCAATTATTGCATACCACTCAGGGATATGCGATATTTCAAGTGTGCTGTTTGTTACCAACTGAGAGGAGGTGGTTCTCAATTTCAATTGGTGATTCAAATATTGTTGTTCAAAGAAAAATAAATCCTAACAAAATCAATAAGGAGAAGAATATGAAATTGCGCTATGTACTGTATGTAATGCTGATCTTTGCAATATTGCTTGCCAGCTGCGCACCCAAGACCCCCGCTCCCGAAGCCGCTGACAGCGGTGAAGCTGCACCAGCTGCAGATAGCGGTGAGGAAATGGAAGCCGATGGTATGGCAGGCGCTTGCACCGATGACGCCTTTGGCTGTGCAGAAATCCCTGCCGGTGACACAATTAAGATCGGAATGGGCGCTCCCATGACCGGCGATTATGCGTCTTTCGGTATCGACATCTCACGCGGCGGCGAAATCGCTGCTGCTGATGCTGGCGAGTTTGAGGGTTTTGCTTTCGAGTTAGTTGCCGAGGATGATCAAGGCAGTTCCGAAGGCGGCGCTGCAGTTGCCAACAAGTTTGTTGCCGACACAACTGTTGCCGCCATTGCCGGGCACATTTTCTCCGGCGCAACCGCGGCCGCAATTCCCATTTACGACAAAGCCGGCTTCCCGATGATGTCCCCCTCAGCCACCAATCCCGCCCTCACAGAACAGGGTTCAGCAGTATTCCATCGCAACGCCTTCACTGATTCAGTACAGGGCCAATTTGCGGCTGAGTACCTCTACAACACCCTCGGCGTCATGACACTGGCTGTCATGCACGATGGCGGCGACTACGGTCAGGGCCTGGCCCAGATCGTTTCGGACACCTTTGAAGGTCTCGGCGGCGAGGTTGTTGCTTTTGAAGCCATCACCCCTGGTGAAGCGGATTACTCCGCTCCCCTGGCTGCACTGGCCTCAATGAGCCCAGAAGCGCTTTATTTCGGCGGCTACAACGCTGAAGCAGCTGTTTTGACCAACCAGATGGGTCAGTCCGGTCTGGGCGATGCCATCTTCTTTGGCTGCGATGGCTCCTTTGGCGCTGATTACCTTGAGAAAACCGGCCCCAATGGTGAGGGCGCATATGCCACCACCTTGATCCCACCATCCACTCCTGAGAAAGTAGCCTTTGATGGGACTTACAGCGAGAATTATGGTGAGGAAGCTGGCGTTCTCTCCCCATACAGCTGGAACGGTTACGACTCAGTTGCTGTGCTGATCGAAGCAATTAAATCAGTTGGTTTCGTTGATGGCGGCACCATGTACATCCCGCGCGGCGCCTTGGTTGAAGCTGTTCGCAGCACTGTTGGCTTTGAAGGCATCGCTGGCACAATCACATGCCAGGATAACGGCGAATGCAACGCCTCCGGCCCGGTGTTCTACGTCATTTCCGGCGGCGAATGGGTTGCTGCTGATGCTGGCCAAATGCCAGTCGATATGGGTCCTGCTGACGCTGCGACTGCTTGTGCCGATGATGCTTATGGCTGCGCCGAGATCGCTTCTGGCGACACAGTCAAGATCGGCATGGGCGCTCCCATGACTGGTGACTACGCCACCTTTGGTATCGACATCTCACGCGGCGGCGAGATCGCTGCTGCTGACGCTGGCGAGTTAGAGGGCTTTGTTTTTGAACTGGTCGCTGAAGATGATCAGGGTAGTTCCGAAGGCGGCGCTGCCGTTGCAAATAAATTTGCTGCTGATGCAAGTGTGGCCGCAATCGCTGGACACATCTTCTCAGGTGCTACCGCCGCTGCTATCCCCATCTACGACAAAGTCGGCTACCCGATGATGTCCCCCTCAGCCACCAACCCACCGCTGACTGAAATGGGTTCACCCGCCTTTAACCGCAACGCTTTCACCGACGCAGTTCAGGGCGTCTTTGCCGGTGAGTACCTCTACAATACTCTTGGCGTAAAAACAATCGCAGTTATGCATGACGGCGGCGACTATGGTCAGGGTCTGGCCCAGATTGTTGCCGATACCTTTGAAGGTCTCGGCGGCGAGGTTGTTGCATTTGAAGCCATCACTCCCGGTGAAGCAGATTACTCCGCTCCATTGGCTGCATTGGCTGCACACAGTCCTGAGGCACTCTACTTCGGCGGCTATAATGCTGAGGCGGCAGTTTTGACCAACCAGATGGGTCAGTCCGGTCTGGGCGATGCCATCTTCTTTGGCTGCGATGGCTCCTTTGGCGCTGACTACCTTGAGAAAACCGGCCCCAATGGTGAGGGCGCATATGCCACCACCTTGATTCCACCGGACACCGCTGAAAAACTGGCTTTTGACGCAGCTTACAGCGATAACTACGGTGAGGAAGCTGGCGTACTCTCGCCTTACAGCTGGAACGGTTACGACTCCGTATCTGTACTGATCGAGGCCATCAAGGCGACAGCGATCGTTGAGGATGGAACTATGTTCATCCCGCGCGGCGCTCTGATGGCTGCTGTTCGCAGTACTGTCGGCTTTGAAGGTATTGCCGGCACGATCTCCTGCCAGGATAACGGTGAATGTAACGCCTCCGGCCCGGTATTCTACGTCATTGAGGGTGGTGAATGGGTTCCTGCTCAGTAGCAGCCCCACTACTACCTGAATAATCTTTAGGTGGGAAAGGTTCTTGCCTTTCCCACCTTTTTTTTGGTATAATTCATGCTTGTATTCAATCCCTCCTAATTCTGGAACAACAAAGTGAAATATGAGCGAAAATAGTTCCCCTCAATCATCAAAGATTCGTATTTCCCCAGGGCAAATCGCCCGACTAAGTGCAGGTATCGCAGTGATTGCCTGGATGGCTTGGCGTCTTTACACAGTTCTCTTTGTAGAAGCAATTTACGGCATTGATACCTGGACGCGATTTGCAATCTCAGGTCTTATCCTGGGCGGCATGTATGCGCTGATTGCCATTGGCTATACCCTCGTCTACGGTATCATGTTTATGATCAACTTTGCCCATGGTGAAGTGATGATGATCGGCGCCTTTGGTGGATATTTCGTTTTTGAAGCACTGCGCAATATTCCAATGCCAACTCCAGAAGACCCAAAACTGTCCTTCCTGAATGCCCAACCCTTGCTTTCAGTTTTACTTGCCTTCCTCGTGGGCATGACGATAGCCGCTATCGCTGGTTACTACCTCGAACGGATTGCCTACCGCCCTCTGCGCCAGGCTCCAAGGTTAATTTTATTGATTACAGCCATTGGCGCATCAATTTTTTTGCAGAACGCAGCCATGCTGATGTTTGGCCCGCAGCGCCAGACGGTATACAATCCGGTTTTACTTACCCGCGGAACAGGCTGGGAGATACCGATGGGTAAGAGCGTCGTGATGTTGACTTACACCGGTACGTTTTCATTTGTTCTATCTATTCTACTCCTGATTATCCTATATCTGGTAGTACAGCAAACCCGCTTGGGGCGCTCTATGAGAGCAGTTGCCCACGACAAGGATACTGCCGCACTAATGGGCGTTGATGTAAATGACACCGTCAGTAAAACGTTCATTATCAGCGGCCTGCTGGCGGGCGCCGCCGGAGTGATGTGGGGCATCCATAACGGACTTGTGAACCATTTTACCGGTTTCCTACCAGGTATCAAAGCATTTACCGCTGCTGTGCTGGGCGGCATTGGCAACATTCCCGGCGCTATGTTAGGCGGCCTATTCCTGGGGGTTGTTGAAGCCATGGGACCTGCCGCACTTGGTATTGACTTCCAACTGAAAGATGTGATTGCTTTCTCTATCCTGGTATTGGTTCTCATATTCCGGCCTCAAGGTATTCTAGGCGAGGCGCTTTCGGAGGAGAAACTATAATGTCAAACTCTATCCGTAATGGCCTGCGAGCCGGAATCATTTTTGGCATTGTGATCATCTTCCTCTTCCTGATCGGCTTTACACTTATTGCTCCCGAATTGATCAGCAAACTATACCAGGGCTCTGAGCAAACAAAAGATTTCAATATTGGGCTACTGCTTCCCAATCTGGTAATCTTCATGGGTTTATTGGGTATTTGGGCCGGGATCACTGGTGCAAAAGAAGATGAGCCAGACACCTGGGCCAAAGCAATTGTTGCTGGCCTAACAACTGGCCTTACAACTGGCTTGCTGGTTGGAATCACAGCTTTCATTGTTGGTACTCTGTATCAAAATGAAGTCGACATTCGGGATTATCTAGTCTCGCTTTCCAATGAGAATATTATCCTGTTTTTATTCAATCAGAATGCCCTAACAGGCGCTCTCTACCAATTTGGTTTAATGACGATAACCTCCGTCATCGGCGGGATTTTAGCAATTGGGGTTGGACGCGCCAGCTGGAGGAAAAATCTAGCTGAAAAAATTGGCGATTCCGTAAGACAAACCGCCTCAATGCCCAAAGTTGCGGGGACAATAAACAGCAAGTACACCCGTTTCGCCTTGCTGGCAATAATCATTGTCATATCGTTCGCATTACCACAGCAGTGGGGCTCATACTGGAATTATGTGATGGGCACGGTCGGGATTTATGTCCTCCTCGGCATCGGTTTGAATATCATCATTGGATGGGCTGGTCAACTGGTTTTGGGTTACGTTGCTTTCTTCGCCATCGGCGCATACACTTTCGCCCTGCTGACCTCCCCCGAACCACACCATTTGGAATGGAACTTCTGGTTTGCCATCGTATTGGCAATCTTAGCAGCCACTCTTTCGGGTGTCCTATTAGGGCTACCTATCCTCAGCCTCAGAGGTGACTACCTGGCTATTGTTACTCTGGGTTTTGGTGAGATTGTCCGCATTATGATCAAAAGCGATATGATGACAGGCATCACAAACGGACCCCGTGGCCTTAGAGATGTCGGTGGGCCAACATTATTTGGGCAAGACTTCTCCACAGATATCAATTTCATGTATCTGATCATCATTGCCGTTCTGTTGACAACCTTCCTTGCTTACCGGCTGCAAAACTCGAGAACCGGGCGCGGTTGGATCGCCATCCGAGAAGATGATACAGTGGCGCAAGCTACAGGCGTGAACACATTCCGTTCTAAACTACTCTCTCTGGCGCTAGGTGCAGCAATTGCAGGTTTGGCTGGCGCATTGTTTGCTTCCCGCAACCAGTTCACTGGTCCCGAAGACCACGCACTGATGGTTTCAATCAATGTGTTGTGCATCGTCATCGTCGGTGGCATGGGCAGCATCCCAGGCATGTTCCTGGGCGCCTTTGTGTTAAAGGGGGTGCCGGAAATGCTCCGAGAGGTGGAAATCTACCGTCTACTTGTATTTGGCGCCTTACTGGTCGTGATGATGATCATTCGTCCCGAGGGTTTATGGCCATTACAACGTCCACGCATTGAAAAATATGATGAACATCAAAAACAGATCCCAGGGTGATAATAAGGTATGACTATGGATATCATTCTTGAAGCCCGAACAGTATCAAAATTCTTTGGTGGATTGATCGCCGTCAACGAAGCTGATATCGCGGTTCCACGCAACATGATCTATGCCATAATTGGCCCCAACGGTGCCGGAAAGACAACGCTCTTCAACTGCATTTCGGGGTTTTATACCCCTGAAGAGGGACAAGTCCTTTTTGAGGGTCAGCCGATCCAGGGCAAAGCAACGAACGAGATTGCCTCATTGGGTATCTCTCGTACCTATCAAAACATTCGCCTGTTTGGCGATATGACAGCCATTGAAAATATTCTAGTCGGACAGCATCCACGCATGAAGAACACCTGGTTGGATGCCATCTTGTCCACACGCAGATTTAGAGTTGAAGAAAAGGCTGCAATTGAAGAGAGTCGCCAGCTGCTGAAGTTTGTTGGATTGGAAGGACTGGGGGATACCTTGGCTTGCAATTTACCCTATGGAGCCCAGCGCCGGCTGGAAATCGCTCGCGCTCTTGGAAATAAACCAAAACTCCTGCTTTTGGATGAACCTACAGCAGGTATGAATCCGCAGGAAACAAATGAGATGACCAGCTTCATTAAAAACCTGCGCGACGAATTAGGTATTACGATCCTGCTGATTGAACATGATATGCGAGTGGTAATGGGTATCTCGGAAAACATCACGGTGCTGGATTATGGAACAAAGATTGCCGAAGGCACACCTGATAAAATTCAGTCAAACCCCCGCGTGATTGAAGCCTATCTTGGACCTGGAGGCGCTGCCCTTTCTGAAAAATACCGGCAAAGGAAGAACAACGCATGATGCTAAATGTCGAAAACATCAATGTCTATTATGGGGCAATTCACGCGCTTCAGGGCATCAGCTTCCATCTTGAAGAAGGCGAAATTGTCGCTTTGATCGGCGGTAACGGGGCCGGAAAATCAACAACCCTGAACACCATCTCTGGTTTACTGCGGTCACGAACTGGTAAGATTGAGTTTCTGGGGAATGATATATCACAGGTTCAGCCGCAGGATATCGTCAAAATGAGCATTATTCAGGTGCCGGAAGGTCGAAAAATATTTTCTCCCATGACGGTTCGCGAAAACCTGGAAATGGGTGCCTTTCTGGAAAATGACAAAAGTCGGGTTGAAAAAGACATTCAGGCGATGTATGAGCGCTTCCCTCGCCTGGGTGAAAGAAGAAAGCAACTTGGTGGAACGCTGTCCGGCGGCGAGCAGCAAATGCTGGCAATCGCACGCGCGCTGATGGCACGGCCAAAATTGCTGCTTCTTGATGAACCCTCTATGGGATTGGCCCCTATTCTGGTCGAGCAAATCTTTGATACGATTCGCGAGATAAACGATCAGGGAACCAGCATCCTGCTGGTTGAGCAAAATGCGCAAATGGCGCTTTCGATTGCCGACCGCGGCTATGTGGTCGAAACCGGGAAAATCGTCCTTGAAGGTGCAGCCCACGACCTGCTTGAAAACCCCATGGTGATTGAAGCCTATCTGGGTGGCGGTTGATCTGTCTCTCGTTGTATATCGACTGAAAATAATAAATTGGTCTAATTTGTCTTTACTAGTCAAGATAATTAGACATCAATAAATGGCTATGCGCATTATCACAAATGAGGTGATCTCTTGCCAACAGCATTAATTTCTGTTTCTAATAAATTAGGCCTCGTTGAGCTGGCTGGTAATATAGAACAGCTCGGCTGGCAGATCATCGCCAGCGGCGGTACGGCCAGAGTGATTTCTCAACAGGGTTTTACGGTCAGGGAAGTCGCATCACTAACCGGCTCTCCTGAGATTCTTGGCGGTCGTGTGAAAACATTACACCCTGCCGTATACGGGGGTATCCTTGCACGCGGCAGCGAAGACCAGCCTGAATTACTAAAGGTGGGCGGTGTCCTGATTGACCTAGTCATCGTTAATCTCTACCCGTTTGAAGAAACCATCTCAAACCAGGGTACATCATTTGACGAAGCCATTGAAAATATTGATATTGGGGGCGTCGCGCTGATCCGAGCAGCAGCCAAAAACCACGCACGCGTGGCTGTCGTGACAAACCCACTGGATTATGATCGTGTCCTTGATGAGATTCGCGAACATGGTCAGGTCAGAGCCTCAACACGACAAGAACTTGCTGTCAGCGCTTTTCAATATACTGCCTCATATGACCGCGCCATTCATTCCTATCTGAACTCAAGCGCTGAACTAGAGCAGCCAACCGATATACCGCACCCCCCTGAATACAATGGTGTTCCGTATTCTGATCTTCGCTACGGTGAAAATCCTCACCAACCTGCGCGCCTATACCATACATCCGGTCAACCTGATCCTTTGGGGGGCAAGCTGCGGCAAGGCAAGGCCCTATCATACAATAATTTACTCGATCTTGACGCAGCCTGGCGAGCAGTTGTTTCCTTCGAGCGGCCAACAGTCAGTATCGTCAAGCATCTGTCGCCTTGCGGTATTGCCAGCGCTGATACTATCGTAGAGGCATTTCCAGCCGCTTTGGCGTCCGATCCAGTATCCGCATTCGGCGGCGTGATTGCAACCAACCAACCATTCGACCATAAGATCACTGCGGCCATAGGAAAATTATTTGTCGAATGTATTATTGCACCGGGATTTACCCTCCAGGCACTTGAACAACTGTCCAATCGAAAAAACTGCCGCTTGATAGAGATGCCAGGAGTCCTCATTCAGCCGGATTACGAAATTCGTTCCATCAATAACGGCGTCTTATGGCAATTGCGCGATGTTGGGGACCCTCATCCACCCAACCAATGGAAAGTCGTCACCAAACGAAAGCCAACAGAAATTGAATGGTCTGCCCTCGTATTCGCCTGGAAAGCTTGCCAGCATGTCAAATCGAATGCGATCGTGCTTGCTCAGGGGGAAGCAACCGTCGGCATTGGGGGTGGTCAGCCCAATCGGGTCGACTGTGTTAACATTGCAGTTGACCGGGCAAAAGATAAAACCAGGGGCGCAGTAATGGCGTCGGATGCATTCTTTCCATTTCCTGATTCCATTCAAGCAGCTGCCGAT
>Ga0257125_1003874_pt1 | contig 10155 bp, 3 predicted proteins | sample SI106_200metaG_FD_190183 | JGI IMG/M metagenome (GOLD analysis project Ga0257125, IMG submission 190183) | Marine microbial communities from Saanich Inlet, British Columbia, Canada - SI106_200 | ecosystem: Environmental > Aquatic > Marine > Inlet | place: Canada: British Columbia | collected...
TTCGCCTATTATTTATGATATGTATAATTTCGGCTGTTACATGACTATATAACACCACTCATCTGTTTCGACATATTCGTAGAATTTACCGATATAAATCCCTTTAATACTGCTTAGGATAGAATAATTTTTATATATCTGATTTGAGCGCACGGTGTTTTTTATTTTCTCGTAAGCCATTATCATTACTTTTTCGTAATCAAATTTCACATCTAGAGCTTCGTATACATTTCCTAAATTAATTGTTTATATTTTAACAATTGTACTATAGTTTCTTGGTATTTCCATATATCATAATCAATTTACACATAAATATTTATTCAATTTTCAATATCTACTACCGATTTGATGATTTATTCAATGATATATTAAAAATATATTTCATGAGAATTACTCAGACCAGCATTCTCCCCAATACCGATTTGATGATTTATTCATTTATTTTGTTATTTTAGTATTATTGCAAATAATATTATTCTTTTGCAATGATATTCTATTTTATACCCCCATTTTTAAGGGCGTGTATAATGTGATGTTTTGATAATAATATTATTCTATGATCATTAATTATCTCCATAATTAGTTTTTCGTCAATATCTACAGTGGCCTACTAAATGACCCCTAGTAATATTCTTATTTCGGTCAGTGAAAATACCATATTAGAAAATATATTTTATAAATATTTTATGTTATGTTACAATACTAATTCGAAAATTACTCTTAAATTTGAAATAAATATAGATTTATTTTTTACGAAATAATTCTGTAAAACTTGGAATTCAGAATTTTCCTGTATTATTAGTTTTATTTCATCTTTTTATCTTTATAATATCAGTTTTATAAACATACCCTAGTTCTAAGTATATTTAGTAACCTGTTGAAACTGTATATTTTCAATCGTTTCAACTAGATCGTATTCTTTATCGAAACATTTTGCTATTTTACTTACCATATAATATTATTTCATGTATTTTTACATGAAACGTAACTGTGGTTCGCCTAATTATATCGGCTACATAACGTATTACTTTGGTGATTTCTATATAACTTACTAAAAACTTTCATAGCTTGCTAAAATAGATTCTAATATATATATATTATGTGGCCTTTCCCGATCTTTATCACTTTTCATCGAGCTGAGTTTACTTTGCATATTATCGGTGTATTGTTTTCTATCGGACCCAATATCGTCAATAATTTATTTTTTCAATTTGCCTAAAAATATAGGACACTTTACGACACATCCCGATAAAAGTTACGCCATCTATAGGAATACGCTGTTTATTTGACTGATCTTTTACTGCTACGGGTTCTCCGGACAGTCTTTTTATTTAGTATCCTCGTATTTTGGCTCAGCTAATATCTTAAAAAATTAATTTTTTTCAAATATTTTATTTTTCTGTAAAGATTTCACAAAACATTCAATGGAAGACCCTATTTATTTATCCAGTATATCTATACTGTAATCACTCGCCTTTTTCCCTATTTTTTCCCTGAAAATTCCCTTCGTTATTTAGGGTAAATATATTATTTTTTTAAGTACAAACTTTAAAATTACTTCTTTCACTTTTAATTTACCACCTTTTCCCATTTACCTAAAAAAACGACTCTACTAATCCCTATTTTCACCTTTATACGCGTACTCCGGTTTGAAATTATGGAAAATTTATTGTAGTGTTTTTTCGTCATCGGCCACAATGCAATATCCCCTGTTATAATATTTTATTAGCCTATATTAATACGAAGGACTCAATTTTTCAGGGTCGATTACGTTTATTCTTTCGTTATAAGCTCTATTTCCCCTTTCAGTAGTGTAGAAATTTTAAGCCGTGAAATCATAGCAATAACAACATGAATCTACATCGAAATTTTCAATAATATCGTAATGATTAGTATAAAATTTCAATATTATTTATATTTTCCGTTTTATTTTTTTTTCCGAAAACAAGTATATTGTTATAGTATTTTCGGTCAAAATAATAGACGTATTATTATTTTATTGTATCTTTTTTATTATATTTACAATTGTCTTTTTAGCTTATTGTATATATTCTTCTGTAAAATCGGGAACTACACAAAATAAATCCATATCCCTTTTACGCCCATTTTATCTGTCAACAAGCGCCTAAACATATCCCCCGGCCAATACAGTATACTACATGTCTTCTTAGCTCAACCCTAATTCCTTTAAAGTTCGGTACAGTGTGAATCTAATAAACCTTAAATATTTATCACGTAATTTCATTTGAATTAGTTACGATATATTTTTGCCACAATAATTCAAAATCTATATCTAGTAATCGTAACTGGTATATTTTTTTTTATCGGAATACGTAAATAATTTCATAAAATACTAGCTTATAGATTCATATTATTAATAGTATTTTTCGAGATATTATTTAGCGTCAAGTTGTATGCTTTTTGATTTATTATATATAGCTTCCGCCTATTCATATAGCGGATAAATATCTACATTTATTATTTTTTATATCAAACATTCTTTTAACGCACCTATAAATACAGATGGTTCAAATGATTATTCGAGAATTTCTATATTTTTTTCATCTTCGCAAATGCTCTAAAAAGATATCTTACCGTTTTGTTCACAATATAATATTTTGTCCTTCATCCACATAATTTTTCTTACATTAGACTCAAGATATAATTTCTCGTAAATTAATTTCCAATCGAATTGATGCGACTATTCTTTACTTGAAATACACTCCACTATTAAACAATTTAATAATTAACACCCCATGTCCGGATAATTATTTTTATTTAATTAGTCGAATGGAATATTTTATAACTTTATTACATCATCCACCATAATTCGATATAATTTATCATATATTTTTATGCATTTTAAATATGTTTAAATCATAATAATTAGCGTTTAAATAGCCGACAACGAGTATGTTTAATTCCCTCTCCAAATATTTACAATAGCTTTAGAAATCAATTTTAACATGTATACGTAAATATATTTTTCACTAAATTAAGTTTGAAGGAAGGGTTTTTCAGAACCATAATTTTAAGCGTCTTCTGATTCCCATTTAAACCCGTCATTTAAACCATGTATCATATTTTCAAAATATATGATGCTCTTTTTTTGATGTTCATCGTCTAATTATTTGTCTAAGGTTTTTATGAATATTGGCAAAAAATAATTATAATTACCACCAAGTGGAGATTTTAATTAATATTTTTTGTTCTTTATACAACATCCATGTTTTTACATTAAATAAGTAAGCTACGTAATATAAGTATCATAACTTATTAAACCATCCGCGCATAACGGATTTGGACACGCTGTTTTTTACTTTATGTCTTTATCTAATTATATACAAATGCCTAGAATTATATCTTTATTTTCAGTAATATTTTCCTTAGAATATTAGCATTAATAAATTTCGTTTATGAGCATTTATTCTTCAGGTTGATTGAGCACGTCTTCTGGTTATTGTGGGAATTATGGATAAGGATGTTTACTGGTATGTTTATTACCACCTACATCTCTCTCGTACTTCTCAGCAAGTTAAAAAATTTTATATATTTCTTACTAAGATACTTCCATATCTGGATTAGTTAAAAAAATTTACATTAGCTAGAATATAGTATGTATTCGGTATATAGGTTTCCATCCAGATCCCTCTATATTGCTGAAATGACTTTAAAACTGCGTCGATATATCTATACATACATCTTTCCCGTAAATATGCGCGTGATAAAGTTTAAAATCCTACGGTACGGTTATTTTAGGAAAGCTCGCTGGAAATTATCCGTCGAGTTCTACATCCACTGGAATTATCAAATTTTTATATATACCATCAGTTATTCTTACATTGCCTTGGAAAAAAAAAATATTTTATTCGTCGGGCATTATAAAAGCTATTTCACTGTGTAGATTCTTATTCTAGAGATAATACTAGTAGTCTTTGAGTATTCTTTTTGATGATAACATATATTGCTACTGCAAATAGTAGAGTGTGAAATATTTCAATTTTCGACTAATACCAAAAATTGAAACTTTCCGAACCCATTTATTATGCTTTATTTATATACATGAATTAACAAGATCAAATAAATTAAGAACACGACAGCAAAAAAATGCAAGAATAAAATAATTAATCTGATATGGCCATTGAACGAGAGGTAAATACAATTCAAGAAATCTAAGAAATCTAGGAGGAAAAATAAGTTCAAATCTAAGAAATCTAGGAGGAAAAATAAGTTCAAATCTAAGAAATCTAGGAGGAAAAATAAGTTCAAATTCAAGAAATCTATGAGGAAAAATAAGTTCAAATCTAGGAAATCTAGGAAGAAAAATAAGTTCAAATCTAAGAAATCTAGGAGGAAAAATAAGTTCAAATCTAAGAAATCTAGGAGGAAAAATAAGTTCAAATCTAAGAAATCTAGGAGGAAATATAAGTTCAAATCTAAGAAATCTAGGAGGAAAAATAAGTTCAAATCTAAGAAATCTAGGAAGAAAAATAAGTTCAAATCTAAGAAATCTAGGAAGAAAACTAAGTTCAAATCTAGGAAGAATAGAAATTTAAGGAAGTCTCATAAATCTAGGGAGAGAATAAAAAGTTGAAGAAGATTGCTACATGTTTTATTTTAGACTGTACTCATTCTATGAGCCATTTAATTGCTTATGCCAAATCACAGCTAAATGTGATGATTTAAGCAATTTAAAAAAACAGAATGGAATCGGATTTATATTTTGCCTTCATTGGCTTCAGAGATTACTCTGAACTTGCGAAAGACAGGTAATTTGAAATTTTCCCGTTTTAGCTATTTAAAAATATCTAAAAGGATGTTGGTGAATTATAATGCGGCGATGATTTTGGCTCTTTTATTAGGACATTAAAAGCATTTGGAGGTGGAGATAACTGTGAGGATATTTCGGGAGCTTTTTTGAAGGCTCTTGATTTAGACTGGCCATAAGATTCCGAAAGGAATTTTATATTGTTCACTGATACCGGTGATCATGGCCGTTGCTTTAATTCAGTCACTGGGGATGACAATTATTAATTTGATGACCATTATTTTGAATAAGATTCCCATAGCAGATGGGTAACAATTCTTGATTTTTGTACTAAATTTAACGCTAAATTGTTATTTTAGAAAATTATTAAAGATAAAAATAATTAAGCATTTTACTAAAAAATTTAGTAAATGTACGCAAATATAAAAATTACTGACATGATTAGTAATTTTAAGATAATTAACTAGTATTAGAATAATCTAGGATTAGTTAAAGCGTCTTCAGATGCATCTGAAGATGTAACTTGCCAATTGGTTAAGGCGGTTTCTAATTATTCTCAGTGAGAAGCAATACTTGTAACAAATCATTATATTTTATATAATCACATCTCTAAATCTAACATTTATTTTATAATATATAAAATTCGGTTATTAAACTCAATTAAAGAACGGATAATAAAGAACGGATAATAAAGAACGGCTATTAAACTCGATTAAAGAACGGCTCAATTAAAGAAAAGAACGATCAAAGTTTACTCAAATATACGTATTCCTAATCGTCGTCATCTAAATCAGGTAGCTTTACCCGATTTTATTTTACCGTTTGGACTTATTTTTGGACTTATGGATGATCGTCATATTCGTCGTCGGATGAATCGCTTGGCATAGGAAAAAATCTGTCTGTCTTTTATTCTTCGTTGACGAAAATTATACCATCGTCTTAGTCTTCTTCTTATTTATTAAATCCTGTAACCGGGAGATTTTCTTATTTTATCAATTCTCTCGCTTCGTCATTCGGATAAATATACGATAAATCGTATATATCTCCTTGATATTCCCTTATCTGAACTAGCAGTAAAATCTTTTTTCCCTTAACCAGACTTTTAAATTTATATCGTTGCCTCCTAAATTTACCTGCCATTGATACTGTTATCTATCGTGGGTAATCTCCAATTGTTTCGGCTATTAGGAAAGATCCTCCCGATGTCTTGATTGCTATAGCATAAAGCTATTCGTTCTACATGGCGTACGGTATGTTTTCTTTCATACCGACGTTTTCTTTACATTAATACCCCGATCTTTTTTTTTAAGATTTAAATTTTTTTCCTCCTCTATTGTTTTTATGCATTGTATATCCGTTGTTTTTATTCTAATATTTATATTATTCAATTTTTGATATATATATATATGGCTAAAGTAATTGTTTTACTACTTATATTAATAGCTGCGCTAATTATAATTTACGTGGTCTATAATAAACGAAAATCTAGCATATAAATGATACCTGAGCCTTAGCCTGAATAATCTTAATACGTAGATTCAACAAGCCTAAAGTATATTTAATAAACCATACTAACCCCCACGCGATATTAATATGAAATTAATACATAAGACTAGCTAAAAAATATTTGCATATAAGTTTAGGGAAAGGATCCAGTGAAAAATTCTGATATAGTAATATAGGAAGATAAGGTGTTAGTTAATATTAATAATACCATTAATGTATATTTAATAGAATAAGCCATACAAGTGGAGGGTCATTATGTCAAGCATTCCCTACTTATTTAGGATAAAATTACTTTATAAGTAATTAATGTTATAATTTTTTTCGTAATTAATTTTGACGGTATACCGGATGTCATTAATAAGGAGGAGAAATATAGTCATGGAGGTAAAAATATCTATATTATGATGATACCGGACAGTGATTAATTAAAGAAATGCTCCAACTTTTATTCATCTTTGGATAAAACATTGAACGATGTAGTATACTTAGATTAAAAATTGGTTTCCATAATAGCATGGCCGTTCACCAAATAATAGCTGTAGTTTGACGGTCAGTTCTTTTATATAGAAAGAAAATGCCATGTCATGTACGATTTCGACGGTGTTTTCTATAATAATATAGACCTCGCTATGCACCTGTATTTAGAAAAGAACACTGGTAAACTTAGAATTTTTTTACACTCTGACTCTTAAAACACTAATGTAATGAATTATCTAGTTAATTTTTACAAGCAGTTAAGTAAAGTATGTCCGCAAGACGAAGAAGCCATGAGCGAATTAGAGTTTGGAGGATACGAATTATATGACCCCTATACCATATTTAAAAATTTGTCCGTACCTAGTTTTTTAGTCGCGCAGAGTGCAATGGGGTGTGATATATCAATAAACACACATAACTAATAACTTGCGACCGGAAAGCGGCCGGTCGCAAAAAAAAATATGTTAAATTTTATTATAGCTCAATATAACAGATATTACCATGGGAATTTTGAATTTATAAATAGAATACTGATATAAGAGTACGCGGAAGGTCAAGGAATTAAAATATAGTCTGATATTTTAAATCGCCCGCAACCGTACGCCGACGTATTTATTGACGATTCTCCTGATGTGCTGTAAAAAATAACGGTAGGGTACCTGACGAAATATCGAGTTAGACGGCTAGATATTCCGGAAGATGCTAGTAGATACGAACCATACACTGAGATTACCGACCGGGATTGCTAAAAACGGAAATATGTTAAATAATATCTATAATTATACTCATCCGAGCCCGGATAATGAAGGAAATTCACGACCCCAGTATTTTCATAAAGAATGCTCGGATAATGCTAATTATGAAATTCTATACCCATAAATACCTGGAAACACTCAGGATTACTACTATTTTATCGGGTCTCGTGCTTTGTTAACGGTTTCGATTTGTAATTATAATTAGATCGTTAAGAATTTGGAAATAGTCATTAGATATTCTCCATATAGTCAGTTCTCGAAAAGATTCGCTTGCGCTTCATCCATCTTGTGATGAAGATTCGCTTGCGCTTCATCCATCTTGTGATGAAGATTCGCTTGCGCTTCATCCATCTTGTGATGAAGATTCGCTTGCGCTTCATCCATCTTGTGATGAAGATTCGCTTGTGATGAAGTAAAAATTCCGTTATAAATATATTAAATATTAAAAATGATATTCATATATATGGGCGCAATAAAATACCTAACGTTGTCAATAATATTGGTAGAATTAATATTCGTAGGTTACATGAGCATGATTGTAATATTTAGCCGGGCCAGATTTTACGCTTACAATAAACACTCCGTTATTTTATATTTCGCAATTGGAGCTATCACGATGGCGCTTTTAATTTCGACGGCCTTATGGGGAATTATTTCCCACAACGGAACCGTGGCTGAAGAAAATATCGTTTTAGGGTTATTATTCGCTACCGGAACGGTTTTCACAAGTATATGTGCTGTCGTTTATTCCTAGTTGTAAACCGCCCGCGTTAAATGATTCCATTTATTTTTTTTTTTACCCGCGCGTTTATGTCGTCCGCGTACCCCAGCGCGTAAATTATCGCGTAAAACATCATTGCAGTTAATAATAAGCCGAATATCTTCCTCATATATAATACAATATATTTTGGCCGAAAATTGAATAAAATAATAATTATTATATACAATGGATATATATTAATGATAAAAGAAATGCTTAAATATTCACTTCAAAACAACTCAATTCTGATGACAAATTGTCCTTTTTTTTATAATAAAAAAAAACGCACTGTTACTTTAAAAGACTACGTGTTTAAAAAATATTTTATAAATTTCTTTTCTATCGAGGAAGTCTAATAAATGATTGCCATATAAAAGAAATTCGCGTTATCAACCCAGCGAAGCTTTAGATATTAAGTTAAGGAGGCCGATGAGGCCAACGACTATGAGAGTTAATTAATATTTGAAGAATATTCTGTTAAACGACAGTAAGAAACGCCCGAAGAGGATTAAACTGTGCTCAGTGAGTCCGCCGACGATAATGACGAATAGAGCGAAGATCTGCCAATTGAGGAAAAAAACATCGAGAAAAAATTAATGTTACATCCGTATTCTTTCGACCATAAGAGCAAGAAAGCTTACGTACATTCTCTTATTTCTTAAAAAAATGCAGACGTGTACTAAAAATAGGGGATTATCTGTACTAATATTAGAGATTACTTTGGACCTTTATTCATATACGACAATAGTTTATTGCTCCAAATAATTGACATTTGCACAATTTGCGAGGGAAAGTGTATTTTATCTAAATTCAAATCTTTAGACGAATTTAATGTTTACAGACTTAAGTTTAAAACGCTCGGCACTTATAAGTGCGCATTTTGCTATTAAGAAATATAATCTCCGCCTAAAAAATATGACGATGGAGTGTTTTAACATTAAATCTAAGGATTATGTGAAAAATGCATTGGAATTTTAGAGGACTCTGTGCATAATACTGAAGTTGACGAAATACATTTAATTATGCATCATTTAATGATTTTTGCCCAGAAGTTTTACAGCTATTATCTCTAGTAATAGGATAGAAAAATATTAGCTGATGAAGACGAAATATTTAAATTCTGGAGCGAACGAATTAAATATGCAAGTAAAAATTTTCTTACAAGGGCCGAAAGAAAAAAATTAGAAGAAATATAACCTGATGAATCCAATAACATAATTAATTTACCCGGTTTATTTTGCGGATGTGTTAACCCTAAATAGAAAGAAGTTTAGGAACTTGATTCAGGCGGTTGGAAATATAAATGGTCTTCTGTATTTAAAAAATAATGATCAGTATTTTTATCTGCATATTAAACATCCGGTCATTTTACACTCGTAACAGACTATATTTCTACATCCTTTTTCACATATGTCTGTTATTTCTATGCCTTGTTGATTGCTGCATATAAAGCAATTATCACTTGATATCTTATCAAACACTCTCCCCTGTACATACTTAACATTCTACATTATTTACCCGAGATTATTTCTACATATATGGTCGCCGTCTACCTCTATGGATAATTATCCTTAACTGTTATAATATTAATCTTTATTTATAAAACCATTAAGATATTACGTCTACCGTCTCAATATCCCGTTTCTATAATATATTTTATGCTGGCCGTGCAATGTATTATTACGATATGACCTTTCGCTATGTAAATTCCCGCGCAATCTATAATAGCGATATGGCCCGTTAAGCATCCCTTATGAGTAAAAACAAGTTTGTTTTATATTTCCATTTTCGAAATAAATAGTTTTTTCTCCCGTTATCTACCCATTTTTAACTCGCTCTTGTTATTTTAAACTGCCATTTTTATAGAACTAATAATGTTTTTTTCCGAA
>Ga0257125_1003883_pt1 | contig 10134 bp, 6 predicted proteins | sample SI106_200metaG_FD_190183 | JGI IMG/M metagenome (GOLD analysis project Ga0257125, IMG submission 190183) | Marine microbial communities from Saanich Inlet, British Columbia, Canada - SI106_200 | ecosystem: Environmental > Aquatic > Marine > Inlet | place: Canada: British Columbia | collected...
ACGGGAAGATATTCATCTCACCCGTCGATGACGTGATCCGCATCCGAACCGGCGAGCGCGGCTCGGATGCAATCTGACGGTTATTAACTATAAATCGCAATATCGCAAGTACGTCCCTCACTTTTAGCCGTCAGCGGTTGTGAATTGAAATCTTACGGACAGCAATGCGGTATTTTTTAATACGATACCGCAGCTGCCGAACGCTGATGCCAAGCAATTCAGCTGTTTTGACCTGAATACCACCGGTATTGCTCAGGGCCTGTTCAATCGCAACCTGCTCTTCCTCCTCCAGGCTGCTTTTGGTGAAAGGGCTTTGAGCGGGCTTTTCCGGGAAAAGCTCGAAGGTGGAACGGTTCTTCCGAGGCGAGACCGGGATCGGGCTCTTAAATGTCTCTTTGAAGTTCAGATAGTTATCCTGTTCCATCAGAAAAGCAGAATGAACCGCATTCTCCAACTCACGCACATTCCCGGACCAGCGCAAGCCACACAGATAGTCAAGGTCCGCTGGCCGAATCGAGACTGATTTTTGATCCTGCTGATTCAGCTTCTCCAGAAAATAGGCCACCAGAAACGGAATATCCTCCCGCCTGTCCCGCAGCGGTGGAACTTCCAGTTTGATGACGTTCAGCCGGTAATAGAGATCCTCCCTGAACCGGTTCTCTGCCACCGCTTTTTCGAGGTTGAGATTGGTTGCGCAGACAATTCTGACATCCACATGCATGGTCTGGCTCCCCCCCAATTTTTCAAATTCACCTTCCTGCAGGACTCTGAGGATTTTTGTTTGAAAATTGAGGGTGGTGTCCCCGATTTCATCGAGAAAGAGGGTCCCACCGTCAGCCAGTTCAAACCGACCTTTCCTGGCGGCCAGAGCTCCTGTAAAGGATCCCTTTTCGTGACCGAACAGCTCGCTTTCCAGCAGATTATCGGTCAAAGCGGCGCAGTTGACTCCGACAAAGGGGGCCTTGCGGTGAAAACCGTTATTGTGAATCGCTTTAGCCAGCAGCTCTTTTCCTGTCCCACTTTCGCCGTAGATCATGACGCTGGCTTTACTGGAAGAGACTTTACGAATAGTGTCAGCCAGTTTTTTCATGGGTTCACTACTGCCGACAATATCGTCGAGAATGCGGGGCGCACCGTCGGGTTCCTGTGCGGAATCGTAGATTTTTGAAGCCGGAAACCCCCTGGCAATCATGGTTACGGCGATCATGTCTGAGACTGAACGGATGATTTTACTGACCGGATCCAGCAGACTGGTGCTCATGACCATAACACTCAGGATTCCCAGCGGTAAGCCCTGACGTTGGAAGATCAAGGGCTTGATCACCCGGGCAGTGTGTGTTTGTTGCACATCGACGTCGCAGGGAAGTCGCAGGAGGTCCGGTTCTTCAGGATAGAGAACCATCTCCTGAGCATACTTCAAGGGAGATGTCGGCAAACCTTCCGATACGTTTCGATTCCAAAGATTTTTTGCCTCCTCGGAGATTTCCGGCGCCAGGTCAATGAAATAGCGCTTGACCACTTGATCATTGATCAACAGGCACGGATTCCGGATCGGCAGATACTCCTTCAGCATAATCAGGATCATGTTCAGATTACGCATCAGATCCCCGGAGGAGTTCAGGACTCGTGAGATCTGATTAATCAGAGTGAGGGTTTGAATAGCCATTAAAAAAGATGGTTGAGATTCGGAGACTGTATCCGGGATGAAACTCATCCAGACATTTTGCAAACAGATCGTGAACTAATTTTTTGACCGATCCTAAACTAGGAAAATCTAATAAATCTTTATAAGCTCGACCCTGGGTTCATCATTTAACTTTACGCAAAAACCTAACCCGACATTACGGGTTTTAAATAGTTAATCTGCAAGGTCAGGACCAAGTGATTTTAGCCTTTAATTTCAATAAATTAATAACATATGACCTTGCAGGACAGCGACTGTTTGCCGAGATATGTCAAAAATGACACTTAGCAGCCGGCAGACATTTAGTAAAACAACATAAATACAGTAATTTATGGAACATACTCCTGCCAAAAGTGACAAAAACAACTCTCCAACCGTCTTTGGCAATGGTAATTGTTCAGCATGGCTCCGTCGGGGGGATCATGATTCAAAACACGCATGAATCCATCCCTGGAGCCAAGTGTTTCGTCAGAAACGCGTTGGCAGAAAAGTGGTGGATAGTCTCTGGCAATGTTTGGAATTTATGCTGTTTTCAAAAAATGGCAGGAGGCTCTTTCACTTTATGGTTTCAGTCGATATAATCATGGAAAATTCCTGGCAGAATTGACATCTCTTAGGGATCGTACAAAAATAACTTGGCATAATCTGTCCGCAAAAGTCCCATAAAGACTGGACATTTTGCAGACAAAATGCCAAGTCAACGCGTTTCCTTTACACTGATGGGAAACACTTGAGTAATTTTTGAGCCAACCCTTACTCTGATAGGTGGACTTTTATGAGAATCAATACACGCTCAAAACTGATCATCGGTTACATCACCCTCCTGTTCTCGGTCATCGTGGCGGCCTCTTATGGCTATTACTCCATTACCAAAGTCATTAAGCGCAAGGAACAGATCCGGTTCTACACAGACAACCTGATTCTTTCCAACCGCATATACAAGCACATGTCTGAGGCAACCAAAGCCCTGAACAAGGTTCTGTTGAACTACGACAAGAACTTTGTTATCAAGGTGACCGAGAATCTGCAGTTCCTGATCAAGGAGTCCCAGAGACTGAAAATACTGTCAGCCGGAACCGGGGATCCCAACCAGATTGATATTGCCGACGCGATAGTGGAATCAGCCAAAGTCTACAGTGAAACATTCCACTATATCGTAGAGTCCATTCTCAGAAGGGGCATCGACAACGAGTCCGGTCTGCGGGGCAAGCTGAAACAGATCCGGGAAAACCTGAACAGGGAGCTGCCCCGGGATCTGATCCTCAACATGAGAATTCTGGAGATGCAGAACCAGACCAACTATCTGAACGCGAATACAACCGTCAAATCCGAGTATTTGCTTGAATTCATAACCGATCATATTCCATTGGTGGAGAGCCCGAACACACTTTCACAGCTGGTTGCCTACAAAGTCTTTTTCAACCGTCTTTTTTTCGAAGATATGAATATCCGTGACCTGATCGTGCTGATGCGGTTGAATATCGAAATGATCGAAATATTTGTGACCGAAAACGTCGAGGAAGCCCAATCAGCGCTGGAAGAACAGTTTGTGTTGACCGGCGAGCTGGAACAGCGCCAGAAAGTGCTGAGCTTGCTGGTGACCGTCTTTACGATCTCCACCGGTCTGCTGGCCATTATCGTTTTCGGGACCAAGCCGTTGGCCCTGGCCAGCCTCAACCAGGAAAAGGCTGCCATTCTGGAAGCCATTCGCGACGGATTAGTGGCGGTGAATCGAGACGCCAAGGTCACTCTTATCAATCAAAGAGCCAAGGATCTGCTTGGGCTCAGGCAGAATTATGTCGGAAAACACATCCTGGAGCTTTTCCCCAATTCCCGGCTGCCGACTGTCATGAAAAATGGCATAGCGGAGTATGACCAGGAGCAGCAAAGAGGTAAGATCACTGTTCTGACCACGCGTATTCCGGTCTTCTATCAGGATAAAATCATTGGTGCCATCGTCTGCTTCAGAAAAAAGGAGGAGCTCTCACGGCTGGCGGGGAAACTAACCCAGGTCAATGCATACATTGATAGCCTGAGAGCAAACAATCATGAGTTCAAGAACAAACTACAGACGATTCAGGGGATGATCCAGCTGGGCAAGATCCCTGAGGTGTTGACCTTTATTCAATCGGTTCAAGCATCACACCAGCAGCAGATCTCGATGTTTGTGGATCACATCAAGGACCCCGCCATTTCGGCCATCCTGCTGGGAAAATATAACCGGGCCCATGAGCTGGGAATTTCACTGTTTCTGGATGATCAATCAAAACTCCACTCACTGCCCTATGAGCTGGATCAAAACGGGCTGGTCAGCATCATCGGCAACCTGATCGAGAATGCCATTGATGCGGTCCGAAGCCTCAAGCACATGAAGCGGCAGATCCACGTCAGCATTAAAGATATGCCTGATTCCATCTACTTTTCGGTCACCGATAACGGGGAGGGCATTGAGCCCGAGATTGCCGGGAAGATATTTCAGCAGGGATTTTCAACCAAGCAGATCTTCGATCCGATGCAACCCAACAGTTCTGACAGCCCGGGAGAAAAACACATCGGGATGGGATTGTACATCACACGGAACCATGTTATCAGTATGGGGGGTAGCATCCAGTTCAAATCAGACCGTCAAACAACTTTCGAAGTTTCCATTCCCAAATATCAAGCCTGAGAAAGCGTCTCCGTTTGAACTGAAGAATAGAGAAAACAGAATATGAGCGATTTTGAAGTGTTGATTGCAGAAGACGATTTCAGAGTGTCCAGTATCTGGCAGGAGTTCACCACTTCGATACCGGGATTTCACGTTTCCGGCGAAGCCAGGACCGGGGAAGAGGCCTTGAAATTTCTGCTGCAGAAGAAAATCGACCTGCTCATTATGGATGTCTACATGCCGGATCTCGACGGGGTTCAACTGCTCCATGAAATCCGTAAGCAATCCATGGCTGTCGATGTGATCGTCATCACCGCTGCAAAAGAGTCGGATATCATCCAGCGTATGGTCCGTATGGGGGTAGTCGACTACATCATCAAACCCTGCGGGTTCGAACGCTTCCAACAGTCACTTCTCCATTTTCAGAAATTCCGCACGGCTCTGAGCAAACCGGAATTGGAACAGCAGCAACTGGACCGGTTTCTGGGCCCGGAAAGAGAGATTTCCAGCAATGACGACCGCAAACTTCCCAAAGGACTCCAGGAGTTAACCCTGAAACGGGTTCTGACTTGCTTCGAACAAAATCCCTTCTCTCAAAGTGCCGATGAGATATCGAAACATACCGGACTCTCCGCCGCAACTGTGCAACGGTATTTAAAACACCTGAATATGATCGACATCATCAAAAAGGAACTGGTTTATGGATCCCAGGGCCGCCCCGAACACAAATACTCTATAAGTTGAGTGGCTTCTGTAGTAATGAGATTTATGAGATAAAAGAGATTAATTATTTTTATTAGATTTAAGTTTTCAATAATAAAAAAGAGCTAAAGCTTGACGATGAAGGTGAAAAACACTGTAGACTGGACAGGCATTATTGCTTGAAGCGGAGAACGCGTTCATCCTTACCAGCGCTCTTGCTCCCGCTGACCAGACAAAGCTGCCGTTTCTTTTGAGTGAAGCGTTCCATCTCTGACCGTTGTGATCGGAGAAACCAGACCGGAAAACAGTGGTTTCAAGTTGTGACATGCATGGACGCATGAATTCAAGGACATAAAATGAGGCAGTATTCCATATTTACATTTATAATTTTCCTGTTTCTGATAAGCATCACCCCATTCGCTTCCGCCAATGAATATTTGAAATTCACCGGGGGCCCCAGCGGTGGCACGTTCCAGTATTTCTCAAACGGAATTGCGATCCGACTTTCGAAAAACATTCAACACTTAAGGGTTTCAAATCTTTCTTCCAAAGGCAGCATCGAAAATATCAGGAATGTCAACTCAGGCAGAGCTGATTTTGGGATCGCATACTCAGGGGACATATACCTGGCTGGAAACGGGAAACTGACTAACGACCTTAAGAAATACACAAATATCGGGGCAGTCGCATTTCTGTATAAAGCACCCGCTCAACTGGCAGTCTTAAAATCGTCCGGCATCACTGAGGTTTCGCAGCTGAAAAACAAACGCGTGGGTTTGGGGGACTCGGGCTCAGGTGCCGCCGCTTCGGCAGAACGTTTTCTGAAACTGGTAAAGCTTTGGAACCGTGTCGATCGATATTATCTAGGGTACACAAATGCTGCCAATGCGATGAAAAACGGTGAGATTGATGCGATGTGGATTCTGGCGGGTTATCCCACCAGAGCCCTAATTGAACTTTCTGCCACTCATAATATTGAACTTTTGCATGTTTATCCGATTGCTGCCCATCACGATTTATCTGATGTGTTACCGTTTTATCAGCCAATTTTTATCCCGGCAAATACGTATAAAGGGGTTTCGAATGCAACGGCCTCTTTTTTCGATTCGGCTCTTTGGATCGCCAACAAAAAAGTTCCTGTCGATTTGGTTTATAGCGCCCTGAAAGAAATTTATTCAAAGGAGGGGCTGACATATCTGGCGAGAATCAAGTCAACAGCCAGACAGATGACAATTGAGGGTGGATTGACCGGTATCATCACGCCTCTGCACAAAGGGGCGAAAATGTTCTGGGAGGAACGTGGCCTTACAATAAAACAATTGGCCCTTACAGAATAGAGGTTACCAGATCCCCCTTAAAATATATACTCGTACCAGATACCATTTTTCCGGATTTGAGTGGTATAAACAAATAGGTTCAAGACTTTTGGATTTCGGTTTGTCAATAAAAGGCGGTTTGGACTGAAATGCATACTTGATAAATATTTGTTCCTAGGGATCGTTCAAAAATAACTTCACATAATCTGTTTGCAAAAGTCCTGAAAACACTGGACATTTTGCAAACAGAATGTGACAGCAACGTGTTTCCTTTTCGGCAACGTGTTTCTTTAACGCAAATGAGAAACACTCGATTAATGGGAAACACTTGACTGATTTATGAGCCAACCCTTAGTGGCAGGTTTGCTATCAAATCCGATTTTCTGATGAGGAAGAGAAATCTCAAATTGTTTTTAACTAGTTATTTCATTGAAATTCAAGAAGGGAGTTAACCTTATGAACAAGAAAAACGTCAGATATGCGATTAGTGGGCTTGTAATCAGCCTTTTGTGCCTGTTTATCGTTTCCTCAGATGCATTCGCCAGAAAAAAGCGCGTTGTCTTTGGTGGTGGACCTGCTGGAGGAACTTTTCAAGTTGTTGCTAATGGGATTCAGGTTTATAAGCCTATCAAAGCGCTGAAAAACGTCTCCGTGAAGGCACAAACTTCCGCCGGATCTGTTGAGAACCTCAGAAAGACAAACTCCGGCAAACAGCAAATGAGTACTGTTTACTCAGGTCATGTCTGGCTGGGAAGAAACGGTAAGATGAAGAATGACACCAAAAAATACACCGACGTCCTGGCAGTCGCCTGGCTGTATGGAGCCCCGGCTCAGTTGGTTGTACGTGCTGATTCAAATATCTACAGCATGAAAGATCTGGTTGGGAAGAAGGTCGGTGTTGGAAATGCAGGATCTGGTGCATTCGCCAACTGTGAACTGTTTTTCTCCCACCTGGGAATTTGGGACAAAATTGAACGGAATGCTATGGGATACAACGATGCAGCTGCGGCATTCGGCAACAATCAACTGGATGCGTTCTGGCTCTTTACCGCTTTTCCAAGCGGCGCTGTGATCATGGCCGCGCAGACCAACGATGTGGCTCTGCTTGACCTGGCTGTCGATGCATCAAGATCCGGATTTTTGAAGAAATATCCCTATTTTGGACAGCTGTCAGTACCCGCTGGAACCTATAAAGGCGTTGACTATATTTCTCCGTCTTTTCAAGACAGCGCGCTTTGGGTAGCCAACTCAAAAGTTCCGGCTGACGTGGTGTATAATATGTTGAAGGTGATATACACGGATGCAGGACTGAAGCATATGCTCAGCATGAAGAAGACCTTCAAGCTCATGAGCATCAAGACGGGTGCTACTGGCATCGTCACTCCTTTCCATCCAGGAGCTGAAAAATTCTGGAAGGAAAAAGGAGTTCTCTAGGGCCTGAAACGGAAATCACTTGATATTCTTACGTTTGCGGGTTAGAGTAAGAGAATCAAGTAACCTCAGGGGCATGTCTCGATCCATGAATCGTTTGGCGAGGATCGAGACGGCCTCAAGTTAATGAGATGTAGCTGCTCGTCCACTTCTCTTTTGCAATCCTTTCAAGGTAACCATTGTGTACGCTGAACTCAATCGAATTGAAAAAGTTGTATTTGATATCCTATCGCTTTTTCTGCTGCTGTTTTATTCCTATGCCGCGATCATTCAACCATCTTCGACACAATATCATCGGGGTATATTTGTCATCATCATCTATGTCCTCATCTTCATGGCCTACAAATCCAAAACCCTGATCTTCAGAATTGTGGACTACACACTGGTTGTGCTGTCGATTTTCAGTGTCGGGTATTGGATTATGAATTTTGAGGCAATTAATTACCGCACTGGTGCTGAGACTGATTTTGATAAATATGTGGCGATGATCGGTGTGTTGCTGGGGATAGAACTGGCCAGGCGGGTTGTGGGCAATGTTTTCGTCATATTGGGAGTTGTCCTGTTATTGTTCGGGGTTTACGGCGATTACATGCCGGAACTGATTGCCCATGCCGGTGATACCTTTCCTGAGCTTTGCACCAGTATCTTTTACAAAAGCGACGGCGTCTTCGGTATTATGGCGAATGTCCTGGCAACCTACGTGATCTTGTTTGTGCTTTTTGGTGCGTTTCTGGAAAAGTGCGGTGCCCAGCGATTTTTTATCGATTTCCCTCTTGCGGCAGTCGGACATCGTATTGGTGGTCCCGGTAAAGTGGCTGTGATCGCCAGCGGTCTGTTTGGCTCGATTTCAGGCAGTGCCATTGCCAATGTGGTTTCAACTGGTACGTTCACAATCCCGATGATGAAGAAAGCGGGATTCAGGCCCCATGTGGCAGGTGGAATTGAACCTGCAGCATCCATTTCAGGCATGTTCATGCCACCGATTATGGGTGCCGGTGGATTTATCATGGCTGAGCTGACCGGGGTACCCTATTCGCAGATCATGCTGGTCGCCATTTTTCCAGCCATCATGTACGTCTTCAGCGTTTTTATGATGGTGCATTATGAAGCGAAGATTCATAATATTAAAGGTGAAAGGAGCGAAAGGAGTGCCGGGTACATTTTGAAACACCAATGGTATTATACCGTACCCCTCATCCTGATCACGATCTTGATGCTTTATGGGTACTCACCCAGCTATTCGGCCATCATGGGTTTAATCAGTTGTCTGGTGATCAGCTGGTTTAAAAAGGACACCCGCATTGGACCCATGCAGTTTGTAGAAGCTGCCCGCCAGGGGACACAAAACAGTCTAACCATTGGAGCGACAGTGGGGGTCATCGGCATCATCATTGGTGTGTTAACCTATAGTGGACTGATTTTAACTTTTGCAGACATAATCATAGAACTCGCTGCCGGAAAACTTTGGATGACGATTTTGTTTATTGCCCTTGCCTCGCTGGTTCTGGGCATGGGTGTGCCGGTTACAGCCGCTTATCTGATTACAGCGGTAGTGGCGGTTCCTGCGCTAACACATCTGGGGGTCAATGAACTGGCATCTCATATGATTGTCTACTGGTTGTCCCAGGATTCCAACATCACGCCGCCTGTCTGTATTGCCGCTTTTGCAGGTGCGACCATAGCAAAAGCGAACATGTGGAAGACGGCCTTTACATCGTTTAAATTTGCCAAGTTCCTGTATCTGGGCCCGTTTCTCTTTGGATATGTGCCCGCCTTCTCACTGGACGGCTCCTCCATGGATATTCTCAAAGCCTTTGTCATGATTTTTTTCGGAACCTGGCTGTACTCATATATATTAAGCGGCATCTGGGTTAAGAAATTTAGAAAGGCTCAAGCTGAAGGCGAAGCCTAAGCCAACATTCTGAAAAAATGAGGGGACACGAATGATCATGTCCCCTCATTTTCCTCTCGAACAACCACTCCACTGCATCTCGTGTAATTTTCGATTCGTCCTTTCTCCCCGTCTACCCGCTGACACGATCGGGTTGGCATTGACAGCTTGAGCAAAGTACTGATAAGTGATCAGAATCTTGAGCTAATTCAATTGAGACAGCAACAATCGAATTCCCCCGGAGACAGAATGATTGACGATCGCAGATCCATCTGGTCCTGGTCCATGTACGACTGGGCAAATTCCGCCTTTGCCACCACAGTCATGGCCGGTTTTTTCCCGGTTTTTTTCAAGGCTTACTGGGCAAACCAGGCCAACGTGGAAGAGAGCACCTTTTATCTGGGGCTGGCCAACTCCATCTCGGGGATCATCGTCGCCGCCCTGGCACCGTTTCTGGGGGCTA
>Ga0257125_1003887_pt1 | contig 10119 bp, 8 predicted proteins | sample SI106_200metaG_FD_190183 | JGI IMG/M metagenome (GOLD analysis project Ga0257125, IMG submission 190183) | Marine microbial communities from Saanich Inlet, British Columbia, Canada - SI106_200 | ecosystem: Environmental > Aquatic > Marine > Inlet | place: Canada: British Columbia | collected...
ATGCGCGCATCGAGATCTACAACGCGCAGGGACAGCTGGTGGACGTGCTGGTCGACAGCTGGCACGCGGGTGGCGCCCACGTGGCCACCTGGGACGCCGGCCAGCGGGCGTCGGGCACCTACTTCTATCGCTTCATGACCGAAGGCTTCCAGGAAGCCCGCAAGATGCTCCTGGTCCGATAGTATCCTATGGTCATATGAGCCAAACTTACGCTGAACAATCGCAGGACACGCATGAGAACCCCCGCTGGATCGATGATCCAGCGGGGGTTTTTTCTTTTCACCCAACGCAGTGATTCAGACATCCCCTTCTCCCCAGGCTCCGAGGTAATATCAGATTGCTGAACTGATGTCCGGATACTACCGGGATTTCCGCAGGAGAATCGCCGAACAATAGAACATCCGAAAATCAGCTCGGTTTAAGACCGCAGAAACCGGGAGAACCGCAAAGCGATTCCCACTACTTCATAGGCACCAGCAATTCCCTGCCGACCCACCGCTGCAGCACCTCCGGAACCTCGACGCTGCCGTCTCGGCGCTGGAACTGCTCGACGATGGCCGGCAGCAGACGGCTGGTCGCCAATCCCGAACCGTTCAGAGTGTAGACGAACTCGTTCTTGCCGCCCTCCTTCCTCTTGAAGCGGATATTCCCCCGCCGCGCCTGGTAGTCGCGGGCGCTGGAAGCCGAACTAACCTCCTTGAATCCACCCATGCTCGGAATCCAGACCTCGATATCCAGCGTCTCGGCCATCGCCGCGCTGCAGTCCTCGGCCGCCAGCCGCGACACCCGGTGGTGGAGGCCCAGCCCCCGGACCAGCGCTTCGGCCTTGCCGACCAGCTCTTCCAACGCCGCCTGCGAATCCTCCGGCCGGACGAACTGGAACAGCTCCACCTTGTTGAACTGGTGGCCGCGAATCATCCCCCGCTCCTCGGTCCGATAACCACCCGCCTCCTTCCGATAGCAAGGCGTATAGGCGAAGTATTTCCGGGGCAGTTCCTCCTCCCGCAAAACTTCATCCCGATGCAGATTGATCAGCGCCGTCTCCGCCGTCGGCAGCAAAAATTGGTCACCATCTCCTGCAATCTGGAAGACATCGTCGGCGAATTTGGGAAACTGTCCGGCGGCAAATCCGCATTCGTAGTTGAGAAGATGAGGCGGCAGCACGAACTCGTACCCGTCTTCAAGATGGGCATCGACAAAGTAGTTGAGCAGCGCCCATTCCAACCGTGCACCGTCTCCCCGGTAGAGCCAGAATCCATTCCCTCCCAGTTTGACGCCGCGCGCATAGTCGATCAGCCCCAGACTCTCGACCAGTTCGACGTGATCGCGGAAGTCGAAGTCGAATTCCGGCTGCTGCCCCCAAACGCGAAGCTCCCGATTGTTCTCCTTCCCACCCGCCGGCACATCGGCAGCGGGAATATTGGGAAGACCGGCGAGAAATTCCCGTATCTGGGACTCGACCAGAGTGCGCTGCCCATCCAGCTCCTTGATCCTATCGGAAACCCGCTTCATCTCCGCCAGCGTGCCGCCGATCTCTTTCCCCTCCTTCTTCAGAATCGGAACCTGTGCGGAAACCCGGTTGCGCTCCGCCTTCAAACCATCCCCCTCGGCAATCAGCGCCCGACGCGCCCGATCCCAGGCCAGCAACTCGGTAAAATCGACCCTGTCCATCCGCTTGAGCAGGGCGGCCTCAACCTCCTCCGTTTTCTCTCTTATCAGCTCGATATCCAGCACGATGCTCCTCCTTTCGAGGCCAAATGGCAACAAAAAAACCCGCCGTGAGTCGAAACTCGACGGCGGGTTGAAGTTTGTATTTGAAAGCTAAATTACGACATCCCCGACCGTCGATCTCTGCACGAATGAGACGACGAAGACGCACTGAACCCCTGCATGGAGTCGAGAACGGAGATGTTCAGAAAAGTCATCATAGCGCGCCTTTTCACGGAATCAGCTTTGAGATCAACAATAACCGGCTTTGAAAACAATGTCAAGTTGATCCCCGTCCTCCATGACAGAAACCAGTGGACCTCCACAGGCTGGCTCGGGAGTGCTCTCAGAGCGGCTTCTGTCCCTTTGGCTTCGCCAAAGGGCCGTCCCGGAGCCGCAGGATTGCGGCGCAGGGATGATTGCCTCGGAGCCCGACAGGATGTCGGGCGAGTGCCGAAGGCCGCGAGCCCCGCAGGGGCTCAGCGTCATGAGCGACGAGAGCGCTCTCGGGACAGCCGTCCATACGCAGTATCCCTATAGATACTTTTATCAACCTTTTCAAAAAACTTTAAACACCTACTCCCCCACCGTCGTTATAGATGTGAAAAGCGCAGTAAAGCAGATGGAGCGGGAGAAAAGAGCGTGAAACCGACCAAAGAAAAAAGAGAGGACAACATCTGGGGAGCGCTGGGATTTCTCTTGCTTTGGGCCGGTTATTTCCTGTACATCCTGAGCAAATCCTTTCAACCATCGCTCTTCCAACTCTGATCGGGAAATGACGCTCGCGGATCTGTACGAAGAATACGAGGAAAAACTGCGCGGCTACGCGCTAAAGCTGACGCGAGACCCGCATGCAGCCGACGACCTGGTGCAGGAGACATTTATCCGCGTCCTCGGCCACCTGCCGCTCCTCGAACAGCTGGAGCGCTACCAGCGGCGATCCTGGCTCCACCAGACGCTCAAAAACCTGTTCCTCGACCGCCAGCGAGCCCGCCAGCGAGAGACAGCGCTGATCGAGCGTTTCGCCCGGGAAGCAGAACCCTACGTCGAACCGGACGAGGCCCCCCTGGAAACGGACCTGCTCGCCCTGGCTCCCGAACCGCACCGCGAACTGCTCGAAAAGCGCTACATCCTCGGCATGACCAGCCGGGAGATCGGCGAGGGACTGGGCATCCCGGCCGCCACCGTCCGCTCGCGACTCCATCTGGCTATCGGCAAACTGCGCGCCCAAAAAGCAAAACTACTCGTAGATCGATAAACCCGAGAGGAGAACGAAAATGACCGCACCGGAAGCAGTGCCCAAAAAGATTATCAGCAACGTCGGCACCCTGGATATCCGCAGTGCCTCGCCCGAGACGCTTGCCGGCATCGGCAAGGTCGGCAACGTCGGCATGATCCTCTACTCGCCCGAGACCGCACCCCTGCTCGCCGGAATGAACATCGGCAATCTGGGCATGTCGGTAGAGGCGTCCGCCGATGCCCAGATGATCACCGGCGAATTGGAGATCGACAGTAGCTACATCAAAAATCAGCCGAAACCGCCCGAACTCCTCGTCCTCGGACGCCTGATCATCAAACCGGAAGTGACGGCGGAAGAAATCGAAAACGGCCTGGAGAAACTGGTGGTCTGCGGTCTGGTCCTCTGCCCCGAACCTCTGATGGGCGTGGTCCGAGCCAAGCTGAGCGACTTCGAGGGAAAGATCCTGCCCTACAGCGAATCGATGCAGTTTGTGAAGGGGAAGATCACCCTGGATCAGAGCTATCTGGAGGGACTGGAGGACAACTCGCAGCTGCTGGTGATGGGCAAGATCGACGCGCCCGAGGTGCTCGCAGAAGAACTGCTCACTCGCAAGATCACCAGTATGCACGTGATGGGCAAAATCTCCTGCCGCGAGGAAAACCTCGCCACGCTGCGTTCCCTGCTGGACGGCAAGGGGGGAGAAGTAAAAATCGACGCCATCCCGGCCGGCTTCGAGCCGATGGAGGGGCATCTCCTGCTGGATGCTTTCGCCCTCGGCAATCTGCCCGGCAAAAAGCTCTACTGCACCGGCGTGGTGCAGATCGGCGAAGACGTGGAGCCGACAACCCTTGACCAGGCGCTGGAGACGCTGCAAATCAACAACCTGCTCATCTGCCCGATCGCCCTCAGAGAGATGATTGCCGAAAAGTGCGACGTGCTCAAAACCAAGACGATCTTCTACGAAGGAGAGCTCCTGCTGGTGAACGATCCGCTGGAACTGATCCCCTCCCGCTTCGACTACCTGGAGGGAAAGGCGACCCTGGTGGTGCGCGACCTGCTGACGATCTCCCCCGATGTCGATCCAAAAATGCTGGCCGAACGCCTGCACAAAGTCCACAACATGGAAGCGATCCGCTGCACCCCCGAACAGATGGGAGCGATTCAGGCGCGGATGGGATTGAACGAAGGGGCGCTGATCGATTCGACCGCAAAGGAAGAGAAGAAAGAGGAGAAAAAGGAAGAGAACAAGATCGGCAACGTGGGGCATCTCAAGCTCTGAGGAGAGCGAATCGGAAGACGCGGCCAGGCCGGCCGCTTCCAGGTCGGCCTTGTTGCGTCCTCTCGTGGAATCTCTACTGCGGAAACCCTCTCAGTCGCCGAGACCTCACTGGATTCCGATCGATCCTGCATCCCCTCTCAGTATTCGGGCCATTCTTCCAGATCCTCGGCCAGCCCTGCTTCGACGAGAGAACTCTCGAAAGCGAGATCCAACTTAGCGCATTCTCGAGCGAGGCGCGTGCCCTCCAGGCGTTCCAGCTTCTCTTCCAGAGCCACCTGTATTCCCTGATCCCGACTGGAAAAGACCCCCTGTTCGACCAGACGATCGAGCCTTTCGAGTAGATTGGCGTCAAGGGGAACAGCGATCCGGGATCTGGGCACGTCAATTCTCCTGTTGGCACTATCAACATTTCGCAAAATCAGTGGTGGTCCGGGGGTTGCTGGAGGACGGCGACAACTGTCCGAGGCCGCCCTGGCCCGTCCACCGTTCAACTGATCGAATCACTTATTTTTTGGAAATCCTCACAACAGCCAGAAGGACGCCCGTCCCGTGTCCCTCCGCCTTATCTCATTGCTCGCAATTCCCAATGTCAGTCACTCTCTCTTCAACGCTCCGCCCCAGGTGACGGCGCCCCCAAGGCCGAGTTTTGTCGCCGTCCGGAAGCGGCCCCCGGACCGCAACAAGGGGAATCTCCAACCTTCTCACGATCTACTGAGTATGGAAATGACCATACCCCCACAATGGCCAAACCCGAAGCACTCTATTCCAGCTCTACCATCACCCGTTCGCCGTCTCCAAAAAAACCGGGCGTCTGCTGGCGCCCCTGATAGAGCCGGCGCGCCCAGTACGGCACACCCTCGCTGCGATCGGCCACATAGGCGCTCAACTCTCCGGCCGTGATCCGTCGGTCGCCGTCCATATCCGCCTCCCCGCGCAGCGCCTTCAGAAAAAAGTAGGTGAACAGCCCATGTCCCATCTCCGGATACCAGGAGGAAATCTCGTCGCCCGAGGAGGAGGTGAACACCGCTCCCTCGGTCAGGGCGAGAGCGGGATTGGTCACCCGAATGCCAACCGGAGAAGCCGATTGGATCAGCATCCCCTCCTGACTGCCGCCTGAAAAACAGGCGTCGACCGCCACGGTGGTGGAACGCGCCTCTATCTTCTTCAAATTGTCGTAAAAGAGGTCCAGGGAATAGCCGTTCAGACGGACGTCTCCCGGAGCGCAGTCGACCGGCACGAAATAGCCGCGCTCTTCCCCCACGTCCGGGGCGCCGTGGCCGCTGTAGTAGACAAAGACGTCCGACTTGCCCGGCTTGACCAGCTGCGCCAGGCGGCCGTCGGGGATGTCGCGAGTGCCGAATAGGCTGCGGAAAACCGCGTTGGTCGCGTCCTCGTAATAGAGAATGTTCCCCTCCTGAAAACCGAGCATGCGCGTCAGATACTGCTTCACCACGGCGGCGTCGCGCAGAGCGAACTCCACGTCCGGCACGTCCGCATTGTGCTCTGCGTAATTCCGATTGCCGATGATCACCGCCACTGCGTCACCGTTGACGGCGCCGGTTTCGGGGATATCGAGATCGACATCCGCGGCCGGCAGCCGGGTCCGCCCTCCGACCCGACCGGCAGCCAGATCCGCTCCCCCTTCCAACTCGCGGATCCGCTTGCGCGCCCACGAGGCGAGGGGGGACTGTCCGTACCGACTGGCGAAACGGGCATAGCCGGCGAGGACGGCTGTGGTGTCGGGCACCGGCTGTTCGCGCTCCTCCACGAAAAAGCGAATCACGTCGCGGACGTGGACGCGGAATTCCGCCTTGGTGTACCCGGCCAGGAAGTGGCGTCCCCGATCGGTCGGCCGCATCCCCTCCACCTGGGTGCCGACGTGACCGATGCGGATGTGTACCCACTTTTCATCGAGAGGCAAAGGGGCGTCAGTCAGCCCGTAGCGACTGTCGGTGTGCGGCGCCTTGCCCACGGCGAAATCCTTGGCCGGAGCCAGGATTTCCGACTTTGCCTCGACGAGGACGCTGATCTCGTATGCGGTCGGCTTTTCGATCCGATCGTAGCGAGTCTGCAGAGTGCGCTCTATGGCGGCGGTGAGCCAACCGGCAGTGCGCAGCTCCGCAGCGGGAGCGGTTTCCAGCAGCTTCAGACCGGCGTAGTAGTGGGCCAGGGCCGGCTCCAGCCGTTGCAGACCGCGCTCGTACACGTATCCGATTCGATAGTGACCCAGCGCCCCCTTGCCCTCCCCTTTTTCGATCTGGCGCATGGCGCGCGCAAAGATCTCGTGATACTGGCCGCTGCTGAAAAACTGGGCGTATTTCGGATCTGCATCGGCGGGCGGCTCGATCTGGGCACCCAGCGGAGCGACCAGCGCCACTCCCACAAACAGGAAGATCCATTTTACATAGCGCATGATTTTTGCCTCTTCAAAACATGACCTCCAGACCGATTTGCGTCCCCGTCCACGAGTCGAAGCAGTCCTTGCACGAGTCGACGCCGACGTTTTCCCCGAGCCAACGGGAGGAGTTGAATTCGCTGCCGTAGATTTCCAAACTGCGGTCGTAGATGGCGGACAGCTTGATGGTGCGGCCCAGCGAGAGGACGGCGCCCAGTCGCATATAGGTGCCGTGCAGGAAATAGTCGCCCCCCTCTCCGGGATCCTCGTAAAAACCGAATATGCCCCGATAGCCGATCCCGGCATAGGGGAGCAGGTAGCGGAGTATGGGCAGCACCGTGTAGCCGATTTCTGCACTGCCGTGGCCGGCGATCAGGTCGGCAGCGGCGTCTGTTTCAGGTATGGCGCGCTCTTCGATACCCAGCCCGACCTGTAGCTGCAGGAAAAAGGGGACGCTGCGACGGATGTGGCTGAGCACGAACTGCTGCTCCGGAACCAGCTCTGCGATGACGGGAAGCTCCGCCTCTACGTCGAGAAGGGCGCGCCCCAGCCCCAGCCCTCTGCCATTGTTGACCTGCCGGGTCGACGGCGTGCCCCGGAAGGCGTTGACCGTCCCCGACTTGAACAGCTGCCAGCGGTGCTGTCGGCGGAAGCGGGCCAGCTGCTGCTCGACCACCTCTTTGGAGGCCAGGACCCCGGAATCACCTGGGTTGAGCAGGAGAATGTGATGGTAATAGCGCCGTGCCTGCAGGTAGCCGACCTCGTTGACCTGGATGTCGCTCGCTCCCTGGGTCGCGCTGCGCAGATACTCCTCCGCCGTCCCCTTTACGGCGCGCAGATGCTCCTCCCAGTCCGGCCTGGCCAGCACTGCCGCTTTCTGGGCCTTTGCAGGGGAAAGCGGCATCAGAGAGACGAGCAGAATGCAGAGAATCAAAAATCTCGCTTCCATTGCAAATTCCTCACTTGACTATTCTGTAAAAGGCGACCGCTTCGGTGCGCTGGTCGGATGGGATAGCGGCCAGCCAGCGGTTGACGGTCAGCAACGCCTCGTCCATGCTCATCAACCCCTGTCTGGCGACCCTGGCCGCGGGAAAGGGGATTTCACTTTTTGTGGCCACGGCCAGTAGCACCTCCCGGTCGGTCTCCCGCCCGGGGAGCAGGCCGACCGGCAGTTCCCAACCTTCGTTGCGCGGTGGGATGGACAGCGTCTGCCCGGCCTGCAGCTGATTGTCGCGCAGTAGCTCGTTGGGCAGGAGCACCAGGAGGGAGTCGTTGGCGTAGAGATTGAAGAGAGTGACGTAGCAGTCGCGGCTGGCCGTCAGCTCCAGGGAGAGGTTCTCGCCGTCGGCGAAGAGCGCCTTGTTGAGGTCGAGCTCCAGCTGGAATCCCGGGTCCGGCCGCCCCATTTCGGGCTGCACCTGGGCGCGCATCGACACGCGATAGACCAGCTCGCGCCGTGCCCCCCCGGCCACTGTCCGCTGCTCCGCCTCGTCGAAGAGGGTGTCCACCGCTACGATCCGCCCCCGCGTGGCCGTGCGCACGAACTGGGAGAACTGGTCGTCCCCTTCCTCGCCGCCCTCTTCGATCTTCATCATCGTCGCACCCGTCACCTCCAGACTCGCCTGGGAAAGTGCATCTACCAGGGCCTGATCCCAGGCGAACTGTCGCGCTTTCTCCACGGTGATATGGACGATCGGAGCTATTCCCTCACCGCTGTACCACTCTTGCTCCTCCGCCTGGACAGCGGTCGCGGTTGGACCTAGCAGGAACGCTCCCAGCAGCAGTACGTAGAGATGGGTCATGTGTGTAACTCCGCGATATTCCCTATTCAAATTCGAACTCCGTCTTCCACTCCGGACTCAGCACGAGACGGGCCTGGAACGATCGGCCCGATTTGCCTTTGAACCCTTTGAGCGATCTGGTTTTTCCCTTGTCGATCAGCTGGTAGATCTGGTTTTCGGTCAGCTTCTTGCCGGCTACTTCCTTCCAGACCACGAAATTGCACCCTTCGCGAAAGCGATTGCAGCCGTAGCCCCGCTTCCCCTCGATAATCCTCCCCTGCCCGCATTTGGGACAGACGGGCGACTGCCGCTCTGCAGAGGGAGCCCGTCCGGAAGGAGGAGTCGATTGCTCTTCCGACGCAGAAGGTGGATGCCCTGAGGAAGGCGCGGGCCTGTAGGCCGAAGGTAATTCCTCGTAATTCGAAGGTGGGCTCTCATAATCGGGAGGTGGACTTTCGTAAGTAGAGAGCGGCGGTAGCTGACGCTCCTCCTCCCCCCCTCTTGTCGCCGCTGGCCGACCCTCTGTAGCGCGCCCGCGCGGAGGAGATTGCCCCTGTCCTCCACTCTCCGCACCAAAGTCGAACACCACCTTGAAGTCGGCGTCGAACTTCAAAACCGCGTCGAATTTTTTCCCCGACTTCGCGGTGAATCCCTTGAGCCGGGTGGTCTTCCCCTTCTCCAACAACTCCTTCGCCTGCTTCTCAGTCAGCCTCTTGCGCGCCACCGTCTTCCAGATAGTGAAGTCGCACCCCTCGCGATAGCGGCTGCAGCCGTACGCCTTGGTATTTTCGCGCACGCTCCCCTGTTTGCACTTGGGACAGCTGCCCAGAGCGACCCCCTCGCTACCGCCATTCCGCGCACCCTTGCCCCTTCCTTTTCCCCCCCTCCGATCGGCGAACGCTTCCGCGGGCAGCGTGGGACTCTCCCCTATTCGTGGAATCAGCCCTTCGACGAAATCGACTATGGAACTGTAGAACTGCGCGGCCGACAGACGTCCCTCCTCCACCTCCTTGAGCTTGCGCTCCCACTCGGCGGTCAGCTCCGGACTGCGCAGCGGCTCGGCCACCGCGCCGATCAATCCCTTCCCCTTCTCAGTCGGCGCCAGGTTCTTCTTCTGGCGCTCGGCATAGCCGCTGCGAATCAGCCGTTCGATCGTCTCGGCCCGGGTGGCCGGAGTGCCCAGACCCGACTCCTTCATCGCCTCGGCCAGCGCATCGTCCTCGATCTGGCGGCCGGCGTTCTTCATCGCCGCCAGCAGAGTGGCGTCGCTGTAGCGCCGGGGCGGCTTGGTCTCCTTCTCCACCACCTCCAACCCTTCGACGTGGACCTGCTGCCCTTTGGTCAGAGGCGGGAGAGGTGGGCGGTCCTCATCCTCGGCGTCGTTCCCTTCGGCGGCGCCCCTCTTTTTATTATCGTCCGACCGGCGCTTCTCTCGACGCGGTTCGACGATTTTCCACCCCTCCTCCAGCACTTTCGAGCCCTTGGCCACAAAGCAGGCCCCGCCGATGTCGAGCGTCACCGTGGTCTCTTCAACCACGTGATCGGGCAAAAAGATGGCCACGAAGCGGGCGGCGACCAGGTCGTAGACCTTGCGCAGCGGCGGCGGCAGGGTCGGTGGCGGTTTGAGGCCGGTGGGGATGATGGCGTGGTGGTCGGTGAGCTTATTCTTATCGACATATGCCTTGCTCAGCCGCAGTCCGGAGCGCAGCCGCTCCAG
>Ga0257125_1003889_pt1 | contig 10111 bp, 10 predicted proteins | sample SI106_200metaG_FD_190183 | JGI IMG/M metagenome (GOLD analysis project Ga0257125, IMG submission 190183) | Marine microbial communities from Saanich Inlet, British Columbia, Canada - SI106_200 | ecosystem: Environmental > Aquatic > Marine > Inlet | place: Canada: British Columbia | collected...
CTTTCACCGACCCATCGCGATCTTGAACAACCACCCCACCCTTGAGCAGCAGCTTATACCGACGCTTTCTTTCCTCTTTATCGGCTACACAAATCAGTTGGCAGTTAGCACAGGTGCTGTACAATTTGCTTTGCATCAATGAATGATAATGTCCGCCGGGCCCCTCAGGGCGATCGTTGTAGGGTTTTACGCTGGAGAGCAGGAAGGGTAGCATGTCCTCGTCATTTTCCGGGATTTCGAATCGACCGGGAGACCAGGTCGACCATTTTCCTTTGGGATGGATGCCGGTAAACCCACCACATACATACTGGCAGCGCAGGTAACTGCGGCGATCCGCATATGAATACTCTTTTCCGCCCAATTTTACCGTAATCTTCTGATCGGGAATCATCAGGCTGGAGGCGCAGGAGGCAGTGCATAAGCGGCATTCATCGCAGTAGGCATCTTCATCGGCCACGGGACTGGTAGGCTCCAGTTCTTCGGTGGTAAGAACAGCCCCCAGAATAACGCCGCCGCCGTTTTCTTTGGTCAGAATATTTCCGGATAATCCGAAAAAACCAACCCCGGATGCTACCGCCAGGTATCGCAGGCTGATGGGGGGCAGCATGTCTAAACGGCCATTGGGCGTATCGTCTCGGTAAACATCATTGGCTGCTAAAGGAACGGCAGCGTGTCCTTTTTGAGTCATAAAATTGGAGAGCTTAACCGCCACACCGCTGGATATGGAGTTCACTCTTTCATAGTTTTCCTCAAAAGCCATCCGGTCAACCTTCCCCAGATAATCGGGTATGAAAGTCTGATCTAAGGGGATGGCATACACAACCGCTGACTTGGCACCGGGCATCACATAGTTGAGATCGGTGGAAGGGGGGCCCCCCTTCAGGGTTTCAACAGTGGCGATACCTGCTGTACAGGCGCCTTCGCAGAATGTATAATCGATTACTCGCTGACTTAGATTTTCCATAAATTTCCCGGTCAAACTATGTGGCGTTCTGTAAGCGGCTGTTCCCTAAAAGTCATATAAAAAGCAAAATGGTTTGCTTCCTATATGTATAGCCACGCTGGAACCTTGTCAATTTCGACGCCACCCTTAATTTGGAGATTTTTTCCCCATTTTTGCAATTGGGTCCCAGTTCGTATCAGAAATTGCTGATAAAAATTCTTTGATTTCAAAAATCGGGTGCTATAAATAAAGGGCGCATTTCTTTGATATGCGTACCGACACAGATCTTTATATCGTTCTTCACAAACCATAGCTTGGATTAGAATTTCCATCTGCGACTCCTATGTTAGTCGTTCGGTTTGGTTTCTTTGATCTTTTCTTTCACCTTGGCCAAGAGGTCAGATGTCAGCCCTTTCTCCTCCATGGCTTTTTCAAGAGTATCAATTAGATCAGATGCATCTTTTTCATCAGCCAACTGCAACATTTCTACAAACGAATTCAGCCCCGCGTCTTTAGAGGACTGGGCTGTGGCTTCGTTGGCTTTAAGTCCCCTCATTAATATGACAAATACTTCCTGATACACCTGTCTGGGAACAGGGAGCATATGCAGGATCCGATAGGCGACGTCGGCCTGGAGTTTTTTCGGCAATGCATTCACTACTTTCACCGCCTTCCCTGTGTGAGTCAAGGCTGAGATAATGAGGGCAATGGTTTGTGGATGTTCATTGATAATGGCCATGGCTAAAAATTCGGGATCCAGCATCTCTATTACTTCCAGGTTTTTTTTAAATTCTTCCTCCGCTGTTTCGGCGGTTTTATCAATGGATTCATTTTCCATGGGCTTCCTGTTTTTTGGATTTATATAGATAGGCAATCAATCTTCAAAGTACTTCGGATAATCTCACTCCATAATTCTCATTAAGGATGACCACCTCACCTTTGGCCATTATTTTGCCAGAAATTGTAATGTCCACCGGTTCACCAACCAGCAATCCAAGCGATATCAGGGACCTTTCCTTCAGATCCATAATGTCCCGTACAGCCATTTCTGCATGTCCGATTTGGCAGCGGACGCGAACAGGCACGTCACCCAGAGTTTTTTTCAGGGTTTGACTACTCTTATCTTTCATTGTTGCTCTCCGTTCTCAAGTGCAAACCTTTTACTCATCTGCCCGGCAATAGGCATTACTTTTATGACTCTTGCGCCAAAGGTGCTGTCGGGCATCACAACCACTTCTCCTTTGGCCACCATTTCTTCCCCTACATATATATCCAGAGCCTGTCCTACCAGGCGGTTAAGCTCGATGACCGATCCCGTGTTGAGGGAAAGGACGTCGTGGATAAGCATATCCGTGTTTCCAATTTCGAATGTGACAGGCAGTTTTGAATTCAAGAAATGGTCAAGACCGCTACCTTGTCCCTGGACCTCGTGTGCTTCTTCCTGAAAACGAAGTACGGGATTTATTTTATCTGATAGATCAAGTTGAAAGAAATGTAAACCCGCATTCTTGAAGTTCAAACTAAATTCTGCACCTTCACTTTTCAAGGTGGCCGGTTGATTAATATGAAGCTCAGATTCTGCTATGGTTAACCCGTAACCCGTTAATGTCTCTCCGTCTGCCAACTCGACTGAAAAAATGCTCGTACTGTCTGACAGATCCACCAGCAGTGTAAAAATATCGGATTCGCGTGCATGAAAAGGATGTCGATTAACTAAATCTCCTTTCTTTTCCAGTAGGGTGATCGTTTTCATTTCTCTCCTCTCAGTTCGAGTGCTTTCTGTTTTAGTTCTTCGATTTTATTATACACCTGGGCTTCAAAGATCTCGGCCACTTTAACCGTCTGACGGCCCTGCTCTTCCTTCAACACACCAGTCATTTTCCGGATCCCGTTCATGTAGATATCGATGGGCTGATCCATCTTTTGGTCGGACAATAACACGTCACCTTCTTTCAAATCGATGAACTGAGTTACAGTCAGATCTTTGCCATCAGTCTTGGCCGTCAACTTTACTTTGGTGGTGTTGAGATTGCTAGCCAGGCGATCTTCCCAGCCCGGATTGTTTAATTCTATCCTCTGAAATCCTGAATCCAACAGGGGTCTAATAGGTTCGATCATCGAATAGGGGATGCAGAGTCTGATGTCTTCCTCTCCCTGTGACCCAAAATCCATGACGATCGTTACCACCAGCACCACTTCGCTGGCTGGAACAATTGCTACAAACTGGGGATTGATTTCAATTCGTTGAAATGCCATTTGAACCGGAAAAACTGGTCGCCAGGCAATCTCCATGTCCGCTAAAAATGAGATTACCAGTCGTTTAACCAAGATTGTTTCGATGACTGTAAAATCCTTCCCTTCAGTTTCAACCTTCAAATCACCCGTTCCTCCGTAAAAAATATCGAGCAGTTTAAACACCAGCTCCGGTTCGATCACATGAATACAGGTGCCTCTGAGCGGATTCATCCGGTACAAAGACAGCGCTGATGGGACCTTGATTGTTTCCAGGAAGTCCCCAAATTTCATCAATTTGTGTGATCGGACAGACACATCCACCGGTCTTCGGAGAGCGGCGGAAATGGTAATCCTGAACATGCGAACCAGCCGGTCGGCGATGATCTCCAGGGTCGGCATGCGACCTCGAATGATCCGGTCCTGGCTGGACAAATCGTAGGGAATAACCCCACTTTGATCACCTTCCGGATTCTTTGGCGGTTCGGTCTTGGCGTTTATAAATCCCTCGACTTCCTCTTCACTTAAAATTTGAGCCATAATTCGCTCCCTAGTTTCGTTATCAATTTTCTGAGACACTCAACAGCACGCTTTCATTCAACTCGACATCATGTTAGCATGAAATCCAATCGTGTCAATTTATATTTAAATTTCAAAATGTTAGCAGGAACTAAATCGGAACTAATTCGGTCTGACGTCTTCATCACCCATGGGGCATAAAGTGGCTAATATAGAGATCACCGGCGGATTATTGAAGGCCATCAAAAAAAGAACCGCCCGAACGCAGGTTGAAATGGGTCGGGCTCTGGAGATCAGCGAAAAATGGTACGGCCTGATCGAATCCGGTGAAAAAGAGATCTCAAGCAAGGTGAAGGAACGGGTGAGAAGCCGATTTAAGAAAGAGATAACCGATATCCTGGCCAATGAGAAAGTGAATGTTTATCTGGCTGATCCCAGTCTACTGGAAGAGTTTTTAGAGTTTAGTAGAAGGACCAAACTGCAAAAAGAGATTAAACGGAAAGAAAGCACCGATGCCCTGTTGAAAATCGAATCCCTGGTTCTTGGTATTCAAGAGCCCCAATCAGATGAAAAGATTGCCGCTTTGCGCACTCATTTAAACCCCGAGGACCTGGAAAGGGCCAAAATCTACCTGGCAGCGTTTGATAGCGGTTTTACCTCCACCGCAATTTCACCTGAAAAAGTAAAAAGTGCTGAAGCTGCCAAGTGGTTTTTGAAAACTATGAACCAGGTTTTTTCGGAAAGCGAACCGGAGAATATATCAGAGGAAGATCTTTCACGACATCGTCGTAATCTGCTTGTTGAAGACGAACAAAAACTGATTGAAGTTGCTTGCCGGGTTGATGACTCCAACCATATCTCCGAAAATCAGGATGAAAGCATGGTCACTGCCTGGAAATTGCTGATTGGAATAAATAAAGGTGGATAAATTTATAATATATTTTTGACACCCTTTGATGATCTTTATATGACGGCTTTGGCCCAAAACCAGGACTTTTGAACCCTTTGAATGTTGTTGGAAATGAAACACAAGTTATAGGTGGATAAATATATTGCTCAAGATATCGCAAGTTGCTACATTTTGATCAAATAAATCTGACCACCTAAAGCCGAGATCATTTTGGAAAAAACAACAGTTTTAAAAAAATCCTCAGTAATCCGGATAGAGCACAATATCAGCTTGCTGCAACAACAGGTTTGGAATGTTCTGCTGACCATGTCTTTGGACCAACTGGATAGAAACACATACCACAAATTCCCCATAGTCTCCCTTCTGAAATATATTCCCGCAGCCACCAATCGCCAGCATCTTGAGAAAGCGGTCTTGGAATTGGTCGACCATCCTCTGCGCTTTGGCGTTCTTCCCCGGGATGGCAGACAAACATTTGAAAGATACCCCCTTCTCAGTGGTGCCAGGTTCAGTTCGGGCGTCTGTTACTACCAATTCCCTGCGGATTTAATACCAATACTAGATGGGCCATCTGATGGATCTGAAATAGATCTGGCGATTCAGAAAAACTACAAAGGGGGCAGTTATGGCTGGTTTCTGTATGAACTGTGCCTGGACGACAGAGATCAAGGAAAAACCGGCTGGCTCTCACTTGAAGACCTGCGGCGGTATCTCGGGATATCAACGGATCGGTATCCCTTGTTCAAGGATCTGAACAAGCGGGTAATCAAACCAGCCATCAAGGACATCAAATCACGAACCAACCTGGATATTAGCGCTGAGTTTAAACGTGAAGGGCGGAAAGTTGTTGCGATTCAATTCCTAATCGAACAATCCTTTGCCCCAAAAAGTGTTGAATCGAGTGATTTTGGTGGGACAAACAAGCAACACATTTTTCAGCAAGTGATCGACTATATTACTGATCATTCCGATTCGTTCAAGCAGCTGGGCCCCCTGTTTCAAGCCCGCTTGAAACGGGAGATATTCAGTAACTACATCTCAGATCGCGCTCAGCTCACGGCCATGATTTCGGACTCAAAGGAATTAGCAGACAGTTTTTATAAGCAGCAGGTGGACGAAGAGGCTAGAGAAATGGCGGCTCTGAAGGAGGAGCAGGAAGTCGGCTATTCCGATGAAATGAATCGTGCTTTGAGAAGCGCGGAAGCCAGGCTTGAAATAACACGAACCCAGGAAAACGAGCCGACCCGGGCCATGGCCATCGCCCGAAAATCAGCCGAATACCGGGATCAGGCGGAAAGATCCTCAGAATTGAGAGATATCGAAGAGTTGGCCGAAGCCGGTAGAAGATCCGAGCAGCGCCAGGAATTGCTCAGGCTGAAGGAGAGAGAAGAGGCTGACTCTGCCATCCGAGAAGCCAGGAAAAGAGGTATCGAAAGGCTCAAACATTTACTGGGATAATCGTCACTTCCGCATACTGTAGCAAGAGAGATTTTCGAGCCTTTTTTAAAGATTTGCAGTCCAGACAGATTTTTATTCCCGGTTTGGCGAGCTAGTGAAGAGGAGGCAATCCCAGGGGATTGTCCAGAGCCTCTTTAAGGCCTTAATCCATATCTTCTTCTCATAATAAGGGGTTGGGAATTAGTTTAAAAGCAGGAGGAGAGGAAGTCCGGTAAATGAAAGTGTGTAATTTTATTAATTAGCTCAGCCTCAAATTATGGTGATTTTGTCTTCTTCGTTATTTTTTTTTACTGTAACGAATTATAAGTTGGTATTTTTCTGTTTTAAGCGCATTAAGGTATGAAGTTAGGTAAGAGAAGACTGTAGTTTAGGTTTGAGTGAATGGGATTCCGGTCCGGCTTCCAGTACAAATTGAACGATCTGCACCACATCCTTCCAACGTGGATTTTGGGGTAGTTTTGATAAGCTTAGGTACTTGTCCAGGGTCCGGGTCTGGTGAGTTCTTTTGTCCAGGTAGACTGTCCAGATTTTACTTTCTTTCCAATCCGCTTAATCGTATCACTCAATGTGCGGATGGTACTGATCTGCTCGTGGGCAATGAGTCTTGTATAATCTGAATCGAAGATCTCTTCGATCTCTTTTTCAGCTAGCTTTTTAATCTGGTTTGATTTTATTTAAAACCTTTCACACAAGACACCATGGTTTGAAAAGTAAAAATCTGTGTCGTTCTTTACTGAACAAACAACATTCTGCGATGTAACAAATCTTGAATGGGCCGTTGCTCTTTCGGGTAAATTTATCCCTCTGGCAAGATCCCAAGGCGCTTGATGTGCGCTATCCAAAACGAATCCCATTTGTCATCGGTGTTTTTCAAACCCTCGTACTGTTTGATAGCCGAAGGATTTGCCAACTTTACAGGATATCCGGCATCCATCAAACCATTGACCAGTCAGCACCAGTTGTAAGTAGACTCAACTACAATGGCTTCAATGCTGCTCTCGAACGGCTCCAAAGCTGATAAAATAACAGTCAGATCGTAGGGCAACCGCTTACTGTAAAGCCTGGTATCCTGTTCGTCTATCAATCCGGCAAAACTATTACTTGAATGTAAATCGATTCCGGCATATGTTTTCAAATGACACCTCCATTTCTGGGTTCATTAAAAATGAATTATAAATAGTTCATAGATCAGCCTATGAACTAGGCAGTGTCCTGCAATTAGCTTACCGCAGAAAACCTTCTTGCGCTCCTTTGCTTTATATGAGTATCAGGCTTGATATTTTGACTTTCTATACATTGATTAAATTAAATGTCTAAATGTCAAGTCTGACCCTATACCCTAAACCGCTTGACATCATTGAACATCATCGTTAGGGTATGCGCACCAAACGGTGAGATCTATTGCAAAGGCAGATTATTCACGCGATTTGCTCGGATGACTGAAATTTTGAAATTCCAGACCATTTGTGAGCGCGGATAGAACCTGATACCGTATTAAGACTTTTGGTGTAGTTTGTGTGCAATTAGCACATAATTCCAGGACGCATATCAGGGGTGCGGCTATGAGGCAAAATCGCGTGAGTTGGCGTATCAGACTGGCCTTCGGCGTTGGACAATATGCTGAAGGGGTGAAAGGCAGCGCTTTCAGTATTTTCTTACTGTTTTACTACACATCGATTCAAAATCTCTCCGGTACCATGGCCGGGGTTGCGTTGTTGATTGCACTTTGTTTCGACGGCGTTACCGACCCTCTCATGGGATCTATTTCAGATGCCTTCAAATCCCGCTGGGGGAGAAGACACCCCTTTATGTATGGCTCGGCGATTCCCTTTGCCCTATCCTTTTTCCTTTTGTTCTCGCCGCCTTCGGACCTGAGTGAGTTCCAGCTTTTTTTATGGTTGACGTTTTTCGCTATCTTGACTCGGGGATTAATGACTGTATACTCGGTCCCCCATATGGCCATGAACGCCGAACTCACCAACGATTATACGGAGCGCACCACACTCTCCGCCATTCGGGTCTTCTTTTCATTGGCGGGATACCTGTCAGTTGCCGGAGGTGGATTCGCATTTTTCTTTCGGGCGACTGAAAAGTATTCAAATGGGCAGTTAAATCCTGCGGCCTACCCGATATTTGCGCTTGTTTTTGCCTCATTAATGGTTCTGGTTATCTGGCTTTCGGCCCTGGGAACCCATAGCGAAATTCCCCGTTTGCCTCAACCTCCGGAAAATATTGACCCCCTGCGTCTGTCTCGATTGTTCAAAGAAATCAAGAGCTCTTTGCAGATCCAGCCCTTCAGGCGCATCATAGCCGCCGGATTCCTCTTTTCGGCGATGCTGGGAACCATGCTGGCACTGGTCATATTTGGTTGCACCTACTTCTGGGGGATGAGCTCCGGGGAGATCGGTACCGTCATTCCTGTATCTATTCTGGGCGTCATCGTCGGCACGATTATTACCCGTCCGGTATCTGCTTTTATCGGGGAGAAAAAACAAACCTATATGGTAGGAATGGTGTGGTTTGCGGTATTTTCCTCCAGCACCATTCTGTTGAGGTTGGTCGGTTTTTTCCCTGCCAACGGGCATTGGTCCATCGTACCCCTGGTAACCACCACCAACGCAATAGCCTATATGGGATGGGGTGTATGCTCAGCCATAACCGCTTCCATGATAGCGGATCTCACAGATGAGCATGAACGTGTCCATCGAGTTCGGCAAGAAGGCATCTACTACGGTGCCTCATCCCTGATGGCCAAAGTGGCCAGCGGTTTTGGGAGTTTCGCTGCTGGAATCATTACGGATATCTCTGGGGTTGCTGGCCTATCGGACCCGGTGTTGATTGATCCGGCGGTCATATTGAGGTTCGGTTTGCTCTGGGGACCGTTACCACTGGTGGTGTGTGGTATTGCCGTATTTGTTATCAGAAACTACGATATCGATCACGTTCGGCATGCCAAGATTCTGCAGGAAATCGATATCCGCAAGTCCACCGGGAAACATCTCTACAAAAAGGTTTGACTCGCCTCAATAACCCGCACTCTGTCAATTATCTTCTTTCAAGCCATCTGCTATTATAACGAATGGCATGCCGGATGCAGACGATAGTAAGTGTAATGAACCAGTTTTTGCTATCTGGTACCCGGCTATTCGGCTTCAATGTTTTAATGACAGGGAATTCATGACAGAATTGATTATAAGTAAAGGGAAGAAAATTTTTGAAATCCTGGCAGGTTTTTTCGCAAGTGGTAAAAAAATTACCACCAATAGAGATAAGACAACGGTAAGTGATAAAGAAGCATTTGAGGCACTCGATCAATCTATTCGAAGTCTTTAATTAATTCCATCCAGATCTGCTTTCTCTCTTCGCTGTATACCCATCGAATTCATCTCTCTTCAACCCTCACATCCCGAAAAAAGGGGCTCAGATAGACCTGAATTTCAAAGCGTGATTTCATAATAGCGACTGCTCATCCAGTCAACAAGCTTGACACTGAAATGACGATCTCCTACCATCTCTCCACTGACATCAAATCCGGAATAACAAGAGAATTTCTTTTTCATGAACTTGAACGGATTGTTTGAGTAAAAGACCATGCGCCACGTCTGCGGCGTTTCGGAAATTTGATACAGCCATATTTCGAATAATAATTCAGTACCTACAATCGCCAAGTAATCAGAAGGAGCATAGATGATAAACCTGGAATTGCCCGAAGAGGGGGAAAAACTGAGAACAACCATGCGTGAAACCGCCCGCGCGCTTTTCCGTCCCATCTCCAGAAAATATGATGAGCAGGAGCATCAATACCCCGAGGAACTTGATATTATGCGAGCGGCCACCGGGGGCAGGCGGTCCGCTGAACCAAAAGACGCGGAAAAAAAAGAACCGGTGGACCAGAGCGGATTAGGACCTCGAATGCGGAGTGCGATTACGATTGAAGAGTTTGCCTGTGGAGACGTGGGGTTAATGATGTCGATTCCTAACCAGGCACCGGGAAATCCCGCTCTGGTTGCACTGGCCAACGAGGAGCAACTGGCCAAGTTCGGCGGTAA
>Ga0257125_1003891_pt1 | contig 10105 bp, 8 predicted proteins | sample SI106_200metaG_FD_190183 | JGI IMG/M metagenome (GOLD analysis project Ga0257125, IMG submission 190183) | Marine microbial communities from Saanich Inlet, British Columbia, Canada - SI106_200 | ecosystem: Environmental > Aquatic > Marine > Inlet | place: Canada: British Columbia | collected...
TAAATACAGCGTCCCGCTCCTTCTAAAACAAGGCTTCTTCGTCCAAAAAGCAAATCGTTTTCTGTCAGTTTGAAAGTTTCAATTTCTTTTTCTTCGAGAGATACTTTTTGTAGTTCTACATTTTCGTCGATGAAATCGTTACCGAAAAGTTCTCCCATATGAACCATTCCAACACCAGAGCCATAAAACTTTTTGTTTTTATAAAGCCCTGATTGCGTACTACGAGAACATGCTTCGTCAAGTCTAACTATCGGAGAATTTCCTTCAAGTAACTCTGCGAAAATTTTGTAGGCATTTGCTTTGTATGTTGCGTTTATGCTTTCTGATAAAGCGGCAAGTTTCTCAATCACATCATCCGCCGCCCAGAGCAGTTCGGCGATGCGGCGCTGCTCGTCAATGGGCGGGAGGGGGAATTCGTACCACGCAATATCCGAGAAATTGATATAGGGATTGACCGATCCCTTTGATTGCTGGATGGAATGCTCATGAAATCTTTCGGTCGACATGATGAAAGGCAAAAGTTCAGGCAGCAAAACTTCTGGGTCTTTGGGTTCGATGATGTAAGTCGTATTGGCGGTAATGCCTTCAAATTCTGCGACAGCAACTTTCCGCAAATAAGTACGGCGTGAACCATAAAGCACCTGTCCAGGCTTGAAACGCATGTGGAAAGCAGGTCCCAAATAGCCGTCGCCAATCTCGCCCCAACTGCGAATATGGAGATTGTCCGTCTCCATGTGCTCGCCAGCGACATAACGCTCCAAGCCCGATTCTTGCGGGTCAACTTTATCCTTGACTTGGCGCACAACGTCGCCGAATTTGACGGTTTTCCAAGAGGTCATGGGTTACACTAAGTCTTCAGTTGCGTCTATTAGGAATTGGCCTAATTCACGAGCTTTTTCTGGGGTGATTGTCAAAAGCACTGACTGAAATGCTTTGTAGGCATCTTTTCCAGAACCTTTTTGGGTCACGCTAACCTTCACTCCCATATTGTTTTTGATATAGATAGCCTGAAATGGATCTTCAGCCTTTTCCAGCTTTTCTTGTAATGCTTGTTGTTCTTTGGGGCCAAGAATTGTAACGGTCATTTCGTGTGCAGTTTCTTTCAAGTTCCATTCTCTAATTTCCATATTTGCTTCCTTGAAATTTATCAGGCTCGATATGCTCCAAGCCCACGAATCGCTCGATCCCCTCGGCGAGAGGGTCGGCGATGCGGAAGGTGTTGAGGTGGACGAGGGAGGAGAATTTGGTCATGGGTTGGTTATCTAACTCCTAAACGTAAATTCAACATCGCTGCTGCTTACCTCAACTTCTCCGCTAATTGGTTTATCCCAATATTCTCCGTTCCATTCTCGCACATTTACTAAAATATACTTTCCTTTGAAAAAACCTGTCTTTCTAATCAACTTGCCTGCAATTCTTTTCCCCGATTGTAAATGTAAAACCGTAAAACTTTCTTCCAGTGGAAAGGGAAGAATAGGCTCGGGTAAAAGCGGCTTTATGATGAAGGTCTTTATTGACGATACAAATTTTGAACCATTAGTTATCAAAAATCCTAAAGCACCAGTTATTATGGCTGCCAACAATCCAAAATAAGCGTTTTTCATTTCAGGTGATAAAGCTTCCCATGCTGTGAGAATATAATCTTCGTCGTCAACAACTATTTGAGAAGCCTTTCCTGTAATCGCATATTGATAATTTCGTGTCACTCCTGAAAAATTGCTAGTCAGTTGCAGCGTTTGATATTCTGGGGCTGCAATTGTGACAGTGTCTGTTGAATAACCAAGCTGATACTGATTCCCTCTCATCTCTACATAACCGAGAGGTTTTCTTACAGTAAAGGAGTTGCTTTCAATACTAACAAAATCAGCAGGTTCTTGCGAAATTTGAGTTTGATATCCTATTGATGAACCAGGATTTAGTGTCGAATTATTATCGATCCCAGATATTTCCAAATTAATTGAATAACGGTAAGGTTGGTCTTCGTTTTTGTTAATATGTCGTATTGTCAGAACTAAATCTGTAGTGCCATTTAGTACCAGTTCTTCTGAAGCTGATCCAACTTCAACTTTTGCTCTTGAAACTCCACCCAAAAAAATCCCTGCTTCTGAAGTGGAAGTGGGCAGCTCAAAAGAAATATCTGCTTTATTGATACCATAAAGAGAGTTTGCTGTACGCTTTACAGGGTCATACTCTAAACCATCACTGCACAAACCGACTCGATAATTCGGTAGATTTTCTGATGGTTTCATCATTACTGTTTTTGCAGTAGTGCTAAGGTAGAAATCTAGAGTGCTTTCTACTGTGTAACTTCCGATTTCTTTTCCCTTTTCACTTATTACAATTTCTACTGGATTGTAGTTTCGTAAGGATATTATGGAGCCTTCAATGTTTATTGTCTGAATTTCAACAGGTACATCAATGTATTGCAAATAAAGTGAAGGATAAGTTCTACAAGGAATTCCTTCAATGCGCAGAGATTTAACTTCATCAAGAAATAATCCTGCTTGGCGAGGTGTGATTTCTACAAACAGCACATCGTAAAGATTGAAGCCTAAAGAAAGTATAGCAATAACAAACGTTATGAGAACAATACTTCTTATTGCAACCTGTGAATATTTCCAAATGTTTTTCATCGTTTTTCGCCGTTGTCAAACCTGCTCTAATGAAGCAACTAACTCATCCATCTCATCCCAAAATACTCGCCCATCTGCCTCCCAACTTTGCCAAAGCTGTCCCAACGAGCGCGTTTCATATTCCGCTTGTCCTTCCTGCACCCCATTGCGTTTGACATAGAGCGGAATGGACAGGCTGAAATCCTGTGCGGCGATCTCGTTCAAATTGGCAACGTGAGCAAATCCAGCTTCGCTTACGAAGCCATGATAAGTCTTCGCAATGTGCGCCTGATGCTCGGGTTTCAAATAGCTCATGCTACGTTCGCGCGTCACTTCGTTGAGCGCGTCGATGAAAAGCACTTTGCCCTGTCGTTCGGCGGATTTATCGCTGCGACAGATCACGATGCAGGCTTCCATTGGCGAGTTGTAGAAGAGATTAGGACCCAAACCGAGCACACATTCCACCAAATCCGCTTCGACCAGCTTCTGGCGCATCCCGGCTTCTTCCTTGCGGAAAAGGACGCCATGCGGGAAAAGGATCGCGCTGCGACCACTGCCGCTGTCCATGCTCTTTAGAATGTGTTGGAAGAAGGCGTAATCGGCGCGTCCCTGCGACGGCGTGCCGAGAAAGTTGCGTCCCCACGGGTCCGTTTGCCAGGCATCTCGGTTCCACTGTTTGATCGAGTAGGGCGGGTTTGCCAGCACCACATCGAAGGTGGCTAATTTGTCGTGATCGGTAAAGGAAGGGCGTTCGAGCGTATCTCCGCGGGCAATCTGGAAATCTTCCACGCCGTGCAGGGCTAAATTCATACGGGCGATGGCGGCGGTCAGGTGATTGCGCTCCTGCCCGTAAAGTCCCAGCGTGCGGTATTCGCCGCCCTTGCGCTTGACTTCATCGAGGGCTGAGATCAGCATCCCGCCTGTGCCGCAGGTCGGGTCGTAAATCCGCTCGCCGGGTTGGGGATCGAGCATCTGCACCATCAAATGCACCACCGTGCGGTTGGTGTAAAACTCCTGCGCCGTATGCCCGCTGTCATCCGCAAATTCTTTGATCAAATACTCGTAGGCATTCCCCAATTCATCTTCGGGGACACTGGTCAACGAAAGGGTGTGCTTCGAGAATTGCTCGAGCAAATTCTTCAACGTATGATCGGGGAGACGCTCTTTATTAGTCCAGGGTGCGTCGCCAAAGATGCCATCCAGGCGATCAGGATTGGCGGCTTCGATGCTCCGCAAGGCGCGCTGGATCGCCTGCCCAACATCCTTCGGCGTTTCTCGGACTTCCTGCCAATGTGCTCCCGTCGGGATGACGAAACGCTCATCCGCCATTGCGCGGGCGTAATCTTCATCGCCCGTATCGGACATGGCCTCAGCTTGCTCCTCGTCCCAAACATCGGATAGCCGTTTGTAGAAGAGCAGCGGGAAAATGAACTGCTTGTAATCGCCCGCGTCCACCAATCCGCGCAGGATATTGGCAGCCCCCCAGAGATAGGATTCTAGTTCGGGTTGGGTTAATCGCTTAGTCATTGAGCCAGCCCCCTTCGATCATCAGTGCTCGCAAACGCTCTTCCGCTTCACGCGCATCGTTGAGCGCGGTTTTGAAATCGGTAATCGCTTCATCCAATGGAGGAATATCTTCTCCAATCGGCGGCAGGACGTAGCGAGAGATATTCAAAGTCCAATCTTCTTCTTCGATCTCGTCCAAATCCACGACGCGGGCGCGGTCTTTCACGTCTTCATAGCCCTGCACCCAGCTCAAAATCTCTGCCGCGTGTTCAAGGTCAAGGAAGTTCTGCGCACGTCCTTTGCGGTATAGCTCAGACGCATCCACGATCAAGACTTTCTTTTGCCGTGTTTCGGCTTTGCGTTTACGCAGGATCAAAATACAGGCAGCCAACCCCGTCCCATAGAACAGATTCGGCGCCAAGCCAATCACGGTTTCGATCAAATCCTGCTGCAAAAGATATTTGCGAATATCCCCTTCCACACCGCCGCGGAACAAAGCTCCCTGCGGTAGCACCACTGCCATGCGTCCACTTCCCTGTGCCATCGACGTAACCATGTGCTGCACCCAGGCAAAATCCCCACTGTTATCTGTGGGCAGCCCCGCAAAAGCGCGTCCCCAGGGATCGCTTTCCCAAATCTCGCGCCCCCAGTTCTTCAACGAGAAAGGCGGGTTGGCGATCACGCAATCGAAGGTTGCTAATCCGCCTGTGGATGGATCGGTAAAGATCGGGCTACGGAGTGTATCCCCGCGCTCGATGGCAAAATCTTCGATCCCATGCAGGAGGAGATTCATGCGCGCCACGGAGGCGGTCGTCAGGTTGCGTTCCTGCCCGAAGAGCTTCCCGAAAAAGGTGCGTGGATCACCGCCCTTGTCCCGAACGTGCTGCACGGCACCGAGCAGCATTCCCCCGGTCCCGCACGCCGGGTCGTAGATCGTCTCGCCGGATTTTGGTGCCAGAATATCGACCATCAAACGCACCACGCTGCGCGGCGTATAGAACTCCCCGGCTTTCTTGTTGGTTGCATCCGCAAATTGTTTGATCAGATACTCATAGGCATCCCCAATAATGTCGCTCTGGATGTTGCGGTTCCCTAAATTCAATGCCGAGAAGTGTTCCAGCAAGTCTTTGAGCAAAGCATCAGGAAGACGCTCTTTGTTGGTCCACTGTGCATCGCCGAAAACACCGTAGAGATGTTTCTGGTTGGCGGCTTCAATCGCACGCAAAGCATTTTGCAGAGCTGTACCAACATTCTTGGGTGTTTCGCGCACATCATCCCAATGTGAGCCTTCCGGGATTTGAAAACGGTGCTCATCGGTGAAATCTTCCCCATAAGTCTCGACCATTTCCTGATACTCTTCATCCCAAACATCACAAATGCGCTTGAAGAAGAGCAAGGGAAGGATATAGCTTTTCCAGTCCGTGCGGTCGACGGGGCTACCACGCAAAATATTAGCGGCTTCCCAAAGATGTGATTCGAGTTCGTGGATGGTGATGGCTTCGTTTGTCATAGTCTCTTCTTTTGCACAGGGTTTCCCCCGTTGGTACAGATAAGTATATCAACAAAACCTATACTACGACGTCTTTTTCTTTGTATTCCCACCATTTTTTCTTCCCATCCTGCTGAAATGAAAAAGCCGCGTAGCCGAGCACAGTCAAGAGAGGGAAGCTTTTCCCGACCTTGACGGCGCACAAGCGGAGCGGCAAAATCCAAGCAGCAGGATGGGAAGCACTTTGTTTACTTTAGATCATCCCAGGGAATCTCACGCAAATCAAAGTTATTCTCGCCGCTTTCAAGGTAGACCAGATAGTTCGTTCCTGGAAACTTCTCAAAAGCTTCCATAAATGCCAAGATAAAGGCTCGTCGTTCAAGCGTTGCATCGACGAGCAGATAAGGTTCTGGAACCAGCGAGTTTTGTCCTGTAATCTTCAGTTGAAAATGCGCTGTATTGGGCAGCCAATCGGCAAATAGTAAGCTGTGGGTATCTATGAAAGACAAAAGTGAAAAGATGCTTTCTTTGTCTTTCTCCTCTTCAGCTTGGTCAAAAGAAACTTCAAACGGTAGTTCCCCTCTGGCGATCTTATGTAAAAGCTCAAACCATAGCCACCACAGCCGCGGGATATCGTCGGGGAAGAAATAAAAAGCCCTGCGATTATCGATCCACAGCACAAAAGATGGGAGGCTTTGTCCGCCATAGCCTCCATAATGCCCGAAAACAAAGTTGGGAACACTTACGCTATCCGCGTGTGGTGCAAATCCGTGAGCCAGATCGTGCTCGAAATTTTCGATCAGGAAATATGGAAAATCCCATTCGGATTCTGCGCCCGGGCAATCCAACGCAAAATCGCGTAAAGCCTCGAAAAAGGCTTGGATGATTGGTTTCCGTTCAAGGTCTGCGTCCACGACGATCTCGCCATCATGGTTAATGGAGATGTGGACGTGGTCGCTACCTCGGACGCTTTGACTTGCCCTGAATTTGATGCCATGTCCCTCCTCCTCCCAGAAGAACTCATGCGGCAAATTGTCCGACGCAATCGCACGAAGAAATCTCAGCACATCCCCAAAAGGCGGGAAAACGCTGGTCGCTAAGATTTGGTGCAGCTCCTCATCGACCACCAGCCAGCATTTCATCCATCCGCTGTCAGCGCCGATCGAGTCGATTTTGAGATCAAGGGTAAGGGGCATCGTCTGTTCCGTTTCAGAGCTTTCATAAGGCGCGGGGATTCCCCCGTTGGCATACAAGAAACCTATACTACGACGTCTTTTTCCGTCCCTAAAGCACTTGAAGAAAGTCATTACACGACACTAATTTTAGATTAGCGTCGTAGTATGCACATACCGAGACCTTACGTTGGTTTACTTTAGTCGTCTATCCAACGCCGAAAAGCGATGCGCGACCTTATTATTGCTGACCGCCATGCCGATGGCGCGCTTGCTGCCGGTCAGCACGCAGAGCTTTTTCGCGCGTGTGATAGCGGTGTAGAGCAAGTTGCGTTGCAGCATCATATAGTGCTGGGTGACCACAGGCATAACCACCACCGGAAACTCCGAGCCTTGCGATTTGTGCACCGAAACCGCATACGCCAGGATTAGCTCATCGGCTTCATCCCATTCGTAGGGCACTAGACGTCCATCGAAGTCGATCCGTAACTGCTGCTCAACCATTTCAATCTGACGCACGAAGCCAATATCCCCATTGTAGACATCTTTATCATAATTATTGCGCGTTTGCATGACCTTGTCGCCCGGACGGAAAATCGTGCCATAAAGCTGGCGTTCGGACTTGCCTGGAGTACCTGGATTGAGCTTTTCCTGCAAACGTTGGTTGAGCGCCTGTACGCCCGCCGCTCCTCTATACATTGGCGAGAGTACCTGAATATCTTGCACAGGGTCGAAGCTGAATTTTTGCGGGATGCGCTCTGTAACCACATCCACGACCCAATCAGCCGCGGCAACGGCATCTTCAGCGGGGAAGAGATAGAACTGCCCCGCGTCTTTGGCGAAGAAGGGCATCTGCCCCTGATTGATGCGGTGCGCATTGGTGATAATCTGCGAATCGGCGGCTTGTCTGAAAATGGTCGTCAGGCACGTCAGGGGGATCTGCTCGCTGGCGATCATGTCGCGCAGGACATCGCCCGCACCAACGGCGGGAAGCTGGTCTATGTCGCCGCTGAAGAGCAGATGCGTGCCGGGCGAGATCGCTTTTAGCAGATTATTCGTCAGCAATAGATCAAGCATCGAGGCTTCATCCACGACGAGAAAATCAACCGTGAGCGGATTTTCTTCGTTAAACTTGAATCCTTCGACAGGAGAGAAATTCAGCAGGCGGTGGATGGTGCTGGCGGGATGTTCGGTTGTTTCGGAGAGGCGCTTGGCCGCTCGTCCTGTCGGGGATGCCAGAAGATAGGATTTCTTCTGCCACTCCAATGCTTCGATCAGGGCTTTCATACAGGTGGTTTTTCCGGTGCCGGGTCCACCGGTCAGGATGCTGACGGGGTTGGTGAGCGCCATTGTGACGGCGTTTTGCTGTTCGGGGGAAAGGGATTGGTTTGGCGTGGGCAGCTGTGCATCTTTAACGGTGTATCCCATCAGATTATTCAGGCGTTCGGCAACGCCCTTTTCGCCAAAGTAGAAGGGTGTCAGGTAGATGACCGGGGCACCGTAGGCTGCTTGTTGTTCTGCTACCATGCCCAAGTCACGAGCGTTTCCGTCTATGGGATTGGGTAAAACTTCAGGACGAATGCGGTCATCTGCGGTCAGGCGATCCAACGCGGCCGGGATCAAATTCAGTTCCACTTCCAATAATTCTGCGGCGCGTTGAGAAAGTTGTTCGCGTGGACTGTAAACATGCCCATTATTCGTCATTTCGTTGAGTGCAAAAACCAATCCGGCTTCGATACGCGATGGGTGTTCCTTGCCGAGACCGAGCTTCTGGGCGATCTTATCGGCAGTTTTGAAACCGACGCCATAGATATCGCGTTCGAGCTGATAGGGGTTGGCTTGGACGGTTTCAAGGGCTGTGTCGCCGTAAGTTTTGTAGATTTTGATGGCGAGATTGGTGCTGACGCCGTGCCCATGCAGAAAAAGCATAATCTCCTTGACCTGCTTCTGGGCTTGCCAGGCGGTGTTGATTTTGGCGGTGCGGTCTGCGCCGATGCCGGAGACTTCACGCAGTTTTTCGGGATTCTCTTCGATGATCTCGAGAGTTTCGGCTTTGAAATGGGCAACGATGCGCTCTGCCAAGCGGGGACCGATGCCTTTGATCATGCCCGAGCCGAGATAGCGCTCAATGCCGGATGCGGTGGCGGGCAGGGTTTGCTCGCAGATTTCAACGTTGAATTGGAGACCGTGTTTGGGGTGAGTGTGCCAGAGTCCTTGCAGTTGCAGGTGCTCGCCGGGCGAAAGTTCGGGCAGGTTGCCCACGACGGTGGCTAAACCATCGCGGCTCAGGGCGGGGGCGTGGATCCTTTTCTCCGGTCGCAGGCGCAGGACGGTGTAGCCGTTTTCTTCATTGTAGTAGGTGATGCGCTCGACCGAGCCGGAGAGGGTGTCCATGGGGGAAGTATACCTGATGGGCACGGTGCTGGTTTATCCCAGATTGTGCTGCGTTATCTTGCTTGCTCATTATTTTATTTCAGGCGGTTTTTCAATTCTTGCCAATGCGCCAATATATCAGGCTCAAGATCGAATTCACGGGCGTGTGGCAGTGCTGCTTGAAGGACGGTTTCAAGTTTTCCGATTTCCACATGCCCGTTTTGGACGAGAAAAAGCAGATCGTCATAATCAGTGTCTGCACCGCGATCCACTTTGCTGAGGGCGATGCTGTACGGATCGGCGACATAGACATCTAAATTCCCAAATTGCCCGATGTGGATATCTCGCTTTTCGCTGCCTTTCGGTAAAGGGATAAATCGTTCTAACGGAACCACATCGGCGTAAATTCCGAACTCTTCAGCCATTTTTAGAATATTTTGATGTAACTTGCTGGGGCGAATATCATCACCGACAAAATCAATATCAATCGTTGGGCGCATATTCCCCAGCAACGCCAAGGCACTGCCTCCCACCAAGATCAGTCTAGATCCAGCGGGCACGCGCTCGCCAATTTTTTGTAAGACGGTTTTGATTTCACGATTATCCATTATTTGACTTTTCCTTTGCGCCAAACTCGCTCAGCGTGCCGGTAGGTGGCAAGCCAGTTGACGTGCGATCCGCTTAATGCTTTGTGGCGTTTTGCCAGCGTTCGCAGATTTTCATCCGGGTCGTTCACTGGAGAAAGATTCAACGTATCTACAAAATAATTGGACAGGGCAATATTTAATTGTGGATACTTTTGCGCCAGCAAAACGGCTGCCGTATAGTAGCATTGCAAGGTTAGCTGTGCGGTTGGGGCAAGGTGCTTTGCAGTTTCGCGGACATAGGCGGCATATTCCGGACGTTCCAGAAAAAGCGGAATCAAGGAAAGCCGCAAACGAGCTTCACTACTT
>Ga0257125_1003904_pt1 | contig 10073 bp, 10 predicted proteins | sample SI106_200metaG_FD_190183 | JGI IMG/M metagenome (GOLD analysis project Ga0257125, IMG submission 190183) | Marine microbial communities from Saanich Inlet, British Columbia, Canada - SI106_200 | ecosystem: Environmental > Aquatic > Marine > Inlet | place: Canada: British Columbia | collected...
CTTTTTGTTTTCGTCCACGACATCGACTTCCAGGTTTAATTCACTCATATTCCAATTGGTTCCAAAATCGACATTAGGAACTAACTGCTTTTTACGTAAGATTCTCAACCGTTGGACACCTTTGCTGATTTCTTCTTTTGACTTTAATTGCTCTGCAATTAGAAAGTTAAGATTTTCATGATAGTGATAAACGGGTCTTTTAACACTGATCTTTCCGTTTTTTTCCAGATAAACCGAATCATAAAATACCAGTATTCTATCATCGTCTTCGCTTTTTTGATCAATGCTGATAAAGCTTATTCTCAAAGGCTGATCGCCAATTCGTAAATTGAAGGTCACCTCTTCACCGTCTGCAAAATGATTTAGATTTAACATATATAATGAGAAAAAGTTTTTATCGTTATATTTGTTGTTGATTCTGGCTTTAGTTTTTTTGATAGGTGTTTCAACAAAAGTATCCAGTGGTTCTTGAACCAGGTTTAAGACCTGGTTGTTATTGTCCTTGATAATAATTTTCGGGTAGCTTGTTGCAAAAAGGGGTAGATTGAGTTGTAAGAACAAAAAACAAGCTAAAGTTATTATTTTAGTCATATTGTATTTTAGGATAAAAAGAATCTGTGACATGGTTTTTAATTAGAATATAAGTATTTATTGCGCAGCTTTGGGTTTAATATCCCACCCCTTGGAGCGTTCTGTCATTTCGAACGAATGTGGGAGATCTTGTCCTAAAAGAAAGATTTCTCCCTACGGTTGAGATGACATGCAGCCATTCTACTGTTAATGTGGATACCCCGTCCACTTGCGGCGGAGTAGTTCATTGATTGAATAGATCTCTCATTCTGTCCAGAGTGGTGTTAATGCTCATACACTATTGAAAAAGAAAGAATCCATATTCTCCAATTAAATCAAAGAAGTCAAATAACAATCTTTTATTAGGATCCCTACTCATTTTTTTCAAAGACATTTAAATGATCAGGAAATTCATGATATTTGAGTTAACCAAAGATAGAATCGTTGTTGAATACTATTTTTAACCATCTGATAACAAAGATTGTTGATTGCGGATGTGGATAATAATTACCAATAGTTACTAATAACAACAAGTGTCAATAAAACTATCGTTGATGTTTAATTTTATCCTGTTAATATAGCTTTTTTTTCTGTTCAAGAATCAGGGCTATAGCCATTTTCATTGGCGTTGCTTGTCATCCTGAACTTGTGAAGGATCTCTGATTAAAGTGAGCTTCTAATTCCACGTCATATCAGAAGGTCATTGTAAATTAAAAGCACTATAGTGATTTCTTGAAAGGTCAAAACTAGTTTTTAAATTTGGAAAACTTTAAGTCTAGTAATCGGGAAATTGTAAAGGAGCATCGAATGAATAAGTTTAAACTGGGATTGATGTTAGGTGTTTTATGGTGTTTGATTGTTTCAGTGTCATTGCTTAGTGCAGCCAATAAAGTACTGACAATGTCGACAACAACTAGCACTCAAGCTTCAGGTTTGTTGGATATTCTATTACCGGAGTTTAAAAAAGACAGTGGTATTAGCATAAAGGTTATTGCCAAAGGTACAGGCGCAGCTATTAGAGATGGCATTGATGGCAATGTGGATGTCATATTTGTTCATGCCAAGGGTCGTGAACATAAATTTGTTGCAGATGGTTATGGTACTAAACGCTATGCTGTGATGCATAATGATTTTGTTATTCTGGGCCCGGACAGTGACCCGGCTGGTATTAAAGGAATGCGGGATGTGTCCAAAGCATTAAAGAAAATTGCACAGTCAAAATCATTTTTCGTTTCCAGAGGAGATGACAGCGGTACCCATACCAAAGAACAGCAACTTTGGGAACAGTCGAGTTTAATGTTAAATAAAACAAAAACCAGTTTCATTAAAAAAGGAAAATCGCAGTCAATCACCTATGTTCATCCTCAGGGTAGCTGGTATGCTTCCATCGGACAGGGAATGTCAAAGGTGTTAACCTATGCGGAAGAAAAACAGGCTTATACCATGTCTGATCGAGGTACTTATATTAAATTTAAGTATGGTCGATCCCAGGGATACGAGCTGAATGTACTTTGCGAAGGTGATGTAAACCTGTTTAACCCCTATGGTGTTATCCCCGTCAATCCAAAAACACATCCTCATGTGAAATACAATCTGGCCAAACAATTTGCAGAATGGATAGTGTTAGCACGTGCTCAGAAATTGATTGCAGATTATAAATTAGTAGGAAAGCAACTGTTCTACCCCGATGCTATCAACTAATTAATTATTTCGTTTTCATTTTGACAGCTACACCGTATAGTCCTTTTGCAGCATGGTTGAGATTCAATCATGCTGCAAGAGAGAAAAATAACCTTTTTTATTAATAGGACTAATTGTTGGCAGTACGCATTTTTGTTTAAATAAAAAACCTATGGGATTTTTCACAGACAGCCTTTTGTCGGCTTTTTATCTGGTTGGTGACCTGGATCAGGAGTTGATTACCATTGTGTTGGTGTCACTGAATGTCAGTTTTTTTTCGACATTAATGTCGGGTTTGTTCGGTATCCCCCTGGGATTTCTCATCAGCTTTAATACCTTTAAAGGGAAACGATTGCTGATTACCTGCCTGAATACTTTATTAGCCCTGCCTACCGTCGTTATCGGATTATTTGTTTATGTTTTTATATCCCGACGCGGGATTTTCGGTCCATTTGACCTTTTATATACACAAAATGCGATTATTATCGGCCAGATTATCTTGATTTTACCGGTTGTGATTACCTTTACTGTATCAGCCATTACTCAAATTGATGGACGATATCGAAAAACAGCCATGACATTAGGTGCTAATCAATTCCAAACCGGAATTCTGATTTTCAGAGAGGCACGGTATGGGATACTGGCGGCAGTTATTGCTGCATTTGGTCGGGTCATTTCTGAGGTTGGTATCAGCATGATGTTGGGTGGCAATGCCCGGGGCTTTACCCGAACCATAACTACTGCCATGGCATTGGAGTATGATAAAGGTGAATTTACACTTGCCATTGCCTTGGGGATTGTCTTAATCGGTCTTAGTTTTTCCATCAACCTCTTATTTCATTTTTTCCAGGGCAGGGGCGGTAAATGAGTCTATATCGATTAAAAAATATTTCTCAAGTGGCCGGAAATAATAAAATCCTGGATATTGAGGACTTGGAAATCCTTAAAGGAAAAATTTACGCCTTATTGGGTCCCAACGGCGCTGGAAAAACAACGCTGTTAAATTTGTTGGGTTTTTTAGAAAAACCGACAACCGGGAACATTACATTCATGGGAAATCCGGTTAAATTTACTGAAAAATACCTTCAACAATTACGACGCAATGTTGTGATGGTCAACCAACGTCCAATTCTGTTTACGACATCAGTCTATAAAAATATGGAATTTGGTTTAAAAATTCGTCAGATAAGACCAATAAAAAGGCGACAGATTATTGAAGAAAATTTAGCTCTGGTAGGCTTATCTCACTTAATTGACGCTCCTGCGCATAAATTGTCCGGTGGTGAAACACAGCGCATTGTTTTAGCAAGGGCATTAGCACTATCACCCAAAATTATTTTATGTGACGAACCTACTTCCAGTGTTGATCTGGAGAGTCAACAAACAATTATCCGGTTATTGAAGGAAATAAATGTAAAGCAGCATATCACCGTTATTTTGACATCCCATAATCAACCTGAAGTAAATATGTTGGCGCATCACTCCTTTTTTGTTGATCGGGGGAAAATATCTACGGCCGGTTATGAAAACTTATTTTCAGCGGTTATATTAAGTAAGAGTGGTGAAAAAACCTGTGTGATTGACGACCGGATAACGATTGATATTAAAGCTGCTAAAACAGGGCCATGCAGGGTTACTTTAAACCCTGATGAAATTTCCATTGCCACCGCGTCAGGATCTAAAAAAAATAAAATTGTAGGTACGGTTTTGCAGGTGATGATTCAAGAAAGTGATAGAATTCAATTATTGATAAACTGTGGTATTCATTTAATTATTAAAATTCCTGTTGAACAATATCAACGAATCAAACCCATGGTTGGAGAAAAAATCTGCCTATTTATAAATCCACAGGCAGTTCATATTTTATGATTGTGTTGAATTTTTCTTTTTAGACGGTTTTCGTTTCCGATCCGGTTTTCTACTGCGGGATTTATTTTTAAATTGATGAGCATTATTCTCTTTCGACTTCCCTGTCTCATTCTTAACCTGAACAATAACATCTTTTCGGTTAAATTCGACATCTTTAAAACCGTTTAAAATGTTTAGGGTATGTTTTTCATCAACTTCAAAAAAGGAAAACGTTTTCATTAAACTAATCCGACCAATATCGATTTTCCTTTTTCGGGTACAACGATTAATTAATCCAATTAATTCTCTGGGAGATAGACCATCTTTAAATCCCAGATTGATATGAAACCGGGTAAAACCTGCTTCAACGTCGGTTCGGTCAAAATTCTGGGATTTGTTACCACGATTATTGTCTCTTTTATTCTTTTCTCTCTCTTTCTGTGGTGTATCAATATCCTTCATGTCACGGTAGTAATCCAGAAAGCGATTAAATTCCAGCGAAACAAAATGTTTGATGAGTTCTTCTCTGGTTAGGAATTCCAGCTTTTCTTGGACAATGGGCAAAAATTGATCAATCTCTTTATGATTGATTTCGATATTTTGCATTTTATCCACCAGGTTCAATAATTGTTTTTCACAGATATCCTGACCTTTTGGTATACTGGTTATCTCCATTTTTTTTCTAAGTTTGGCTTCAATCTGTTTTAGCTTATACTTTTCTTTGAGATTAACCAGTACGATTGAAATCCCTTTTTGTCCGGCCCGACCGGTTCTACCGCTTCGATGGGTGTATGCTTCAGCTTCATCTGGTAGGTTATAGTTGATGACATGGGTAATGTCTTTCACGTCCAAACCTCTAGCTGCCACATCAGTTGCTACTAAAATCTGAAGGTTCTTAATACGAAATTTATGCATGACGGTTTCCCGTTGTTCCTGGGATAAATCCCCATGTAGTGCATCTGCATTATAGCCGTCCTGGATCAATTTTTGAGCGATTTCTTTAGTTTCCATACGGGTTCGGCAAAAGATGATCCCGTAGATGGCCGGATTATAGTCAACAATCCGTTTCAGAGCCAGATAGCGTTCTCTGGATCGAACAAAATAACAAAAGTGATTCACATTTTCAGCACCGGATCCCTGAATACCAATAGTGATTTTCTTGGGATCATTCATATAATTTTTGGATATTTGCAATACTTCTTTGGGCATGGTGGCAGAAAACAACAATGTTTTTTTATTCTCCGGTGTTCTGTCCAGTATGGCATCAATCTCTTCCTTAAACCCCATGTTCAGCATTTCATCAGCTTCATCCAACACGACTGTCTGGCAGGTGGAAAGATCAATTTTTTTCTGTTTATTTAGCAGATCATTCATACGGCCTGGTGTGGCCACGATAATATGGGCCCCTTTTTTAATGGCTCTGATCTGACGATCCATGTTGGCGCCACCATAGATGGGTACAACATTGAGCTTAGGCGTATATTTTGCGTAATTCTTGATATCACTGGCGATCTGCATGCAGAGTTCCCTGGTGGGTGCCAGAATAAATGATTGGGTATATTTTAATTTAGGATCAGCCATTTGTACCAGTGGCAGTCCAAATGCGGCAGTTTTACCAGTACCGGTTTGTGCCAGACCAATCAGATCCTGTTGATTTTCCAGTAATTCAGGAATAACTTTTTCCTGGATCGGAGTGGGGGTTTTAAAACCAAGTTCTTCGATGGCTTTAATTAAAGAGGCATTGATGCCGATTTCTTCAAATGTGGACATGTAATGAAATATTAGAGGGTCAGTAATAGAATAAATAAAAATATCAGAACAGTATCACAGGAAACGAATGAAAACGATACCATATTCTGATTTTATTTTTTTTAGAATATTTGTATAAATAAGAATCCGTCCCCAAAGGAGACGGTATTATCTTAGCCCCAGAGGGGCACATCTTGACAAACGTTGGAAACAGGAGAGTATTTTTGATTAAGTTGAAAGGTGAATCAAAAAAATAGATTATTTAACCACTAAAACCACATTTGTTGTTTTAATAATATCATCCTCATTTTCACTGGAGGCACTTTCAAAGTATTTTGCATCAATATTGAAAGTCCCTGTTGAAGAGAGATAAGCGCGTCCATCGACATTGTCAGATAGTATGGCAGCCGACTCTCCATTGCTATCTTCAACCGTCCAGGTGACCAGACTGGATTTTGTGATATCATCCTTATCGCCATTAGAATAATTCCCTGTCAGCGTAAACTGAATATAATTTAAATCATCGTTATCACAATTTATACCGCTGACATAATCGCCATTGTCATCACTGGTGTCATAGTAATTGCATGTTTGCTGTCCGGATGGTGTAATTGCGATACTTTCCAGATTTTTCTCCTCGGACTCTTTGCAGGCGTTTAGAAACAGGAAGACCAGTATCAAACAAAAAATAAAAGAGTAGGGTTTTAACATGGTATTTTAGAATCGTCAAAAAAGGGGTAGAAGTTCATTAGAATGGTTAGTTATATCCCAACTTCTGATAATAATACAACCCCATTTTGCAAATAGAGATTTTAAAACAGTTGATATTTGATACCTATTGAAATAATATCTTTCTATCCTTAATTTAACGTGGTTCAACAATATATTTTTTTATCAACCAAAAAGTATCTGATGCTAAAATTATCAATGATTGCCTTGTTAATATATTTCTTTATGGGTGGTTTTGTTTTTGCTCAAAATTTCCCGGAAGATCCGCACACTTCCTACTTTCCTGACCATGTACAACGTCTGATTAAAACCCGTTTTTGCCCCAAATGCAATTTAATGGCAGCCGACTTATCCGGATTAAAACTTAATAATTGTGTGATGAGTAAAGCCATTTTAAGTCGTACTAATTTATCATGGAGTCATTTAAAGCGTTGTAAACTGCAGCATGCGATTTTAGAGGCTGCGAATTTATCCTGGGCGGATTTACAATCTACTGAAATGGAAGGTGCTTTTCTAAAGAAAGCTGATTTGCAGTTTTCAAATCTGTATCTGGCTAATTTATCCGGTGCTTTTATGGCCTTTAGTGATTTGCAACAGGTTAAAGCTAATGAGACAAATTTCAAAACCGCCAATTTAAGTCATGCAAACCTTTCAGGCGGTAGTTTTAAGAACTCTAATTTCCAAAAAGCCAATTTGAAAAACAGCAATTTAAAGGATGCCGTTTTTTTGGGTGCTGATTTTGAAGAAGCATTTCTTCAGGGAGCAGATTTCAGTGGTGCTTTATGGGTGAATGGTAAGTATTGTCAGTCAGGTTCTATCGGAAAATGCATCCAATAAAATAATTAACTTGTTATGGCTGAAGACGAAAATAAAGAAGAAGTTGATGTAATTGAGAAGGTTGATGAAGGAACTGACAGTTATAAAAAGAAATTAATTCTGTTTCTGGTAATCATTGTCCTTTTAACAACTATGATTATCGGGGCAATTGTGTATATTTTTTGGGGAAACGGTGATGCAACAGATGCCAACTTGTTATCCAAACATGAACAGGAATTCAATCAAACCGCCCAATTGGAAATTGTAAAGTTGAAGAATCCACTTTTTCTTAAAACCCAGCAATACACCGTCAATTTAAGAGAGGGTAAACATTTTTTGACCATGTCCATCGTGTTTGTATTCCAGGATCCTCAGTTAGATTTGTTTTTAAAAAGCAGAATACCCTTGATTGATGATTTTATTGTTTCAATCATGAAAAAAGAAAACATTGCAAATTTAAGGACTCGCGCTGGATTGGAATTGCTTAAAAGGGAAATTTTTAAGCAGGTAAATCATTTGGTATTGGAAGCATATATTCCAACAGCTTTAAATAAAGATAGAACCCCCCTCAAGGAGGTTCTGATCACAAGTTTTGCGCTTAATTAGTCTTATCTTCTTTACATGCGATTCGAGCAGCTTTTAAAGGGCTCTCCGCTTCCACAATACCTGCAAAACTTATTGAATAGACTCTGTATCGTCCTTCTCCTAATTTAAAAATGCGAATCCGATGGCAACAATAAACGCATTTATAAATCAGAGTCCCATCCACATCTTTACTGACAAAATCAGCTGCAAAAATTGGTAGCTGGGTAAAAATTAGCAATATAGCAAAAAATAAGCCTACTTTTTTCATTTTTTCACTCTTTTAAATAATCCAATTATAGCCAGGTTGACAATTTACGACGTGTTTCAATTGAAATGATCGCATTGTCATTCTGAGTTAACTAAACTGGTTCCAGCAAAATGTTTGCAACAAACTTGCTTGGATATGTAGGGTGGGCAGTTTTTTTTGCCCACCCTGAAAAAACGCCGGATGCGTAGAGGGGATCAAGGAGCTTGCGACGGATCCACGCTGAAACATATTGCTGGATCCGTTCTTGCTGCAAGTTTCGTAATTCAGTGTTTAATCCGACCTACAAGTTTTCGTATCTAAATGTAGTTATATGTTAATAATTCAAGTTCATTAATAAGGAACAGAATAAGCTTTTCTTTGATGACACTTAATAACTCAACACAACTAAAAACTTCTATAGACTTCTCCCAGGAAACCAGGATATTTTCAAAGTAAAAAGAGTATTCAATAACCACACCGAAAATAAATTTAATACAGCGAACATTATTCTAATTAGCTTACAAAATTGGAGACGCATAAAAAAACCTGTCCCGCAGTTTTGTTAATGATATCAAATTAGGATTGTTTCAATATCATTGACGTGGGCGATAATCGATGATCCTTGTTAAAAATTATTATTTTTTGAAAGCCAGTTTGATTCTTAAGGATCCTAAATGACCTAATGATAGACGATATTGGAAACCCAGAATTTTAGGATATTAAAATAGTCTTCGACACTGGCATTATCATATAAAGTTGATTTGTTCTTAAAGGAATCTATATCACATGATTTAATCCAGGCCAGGGTAGATTGATAAATTTTAAAGATGTTACGGTCTAATAAAGTAATATTGTCATTTAAACCATAAATAACCAGCATTCCGGGTGACCAGGTAATATGGTAAGAATCAACGGCAGTACCGGGTTTACCCAGGTGCCAGGATTTACTGTCGGCATCAATCACTTTATGTTTTGATAAGTCTATAGTCATGTTATTCATTAATGGTTAATGTTAATTTGGAACTTGGTATGATTTTGATATAAAATTTTAAATTAATTTATACAATAAACCTTTTGAAAAATACACTCCTATTTGATCTTTAATATTTTTCTCTTTACACCAGATATTCTGCTGATTACAGTGGATTATCCTTTGAAAAAATCAGGTTCAAACTTAATAAAACGTCATATGAAAATTGTATTTTATACAGCGGGTGGTACCATAGATAAAATCTATTTTGATGCCAAAAGTAAGTACGAGGTCGGGGAATCCAAGCTGGATGAAATTTTGCGCGAAGGTAATACTACCTTTGAATACGAAAATAAGGTCATTATGCAAAAAGACAGTTTGGAGCTTAATGATGAAGATCGGCAACGCATTTATCAGACGATTGAAGACGAACCTAACCCTCATATTGTTCTAACCCATGGCACAGATACCATGGTTCAAACGGCGCAAAAGTTGTTAGATATAAAAGGAAAAACTATTGTTTTAACCGGTTCCATGACACCTGCCAGGTTTAAAGCCAGTGACGCGTCTTTTAATATTGCATGTGCGATCACGGCAGTTCAAACCTTAAAACCAGGGGTGTATATTGCCATGAACGGTAAGATTTTTAATCCGGAACAGGTCAGAAAAAATGTTGAGGCAGGTATTTTTGAAGAGATTTAGCAACGAACATTCTTATTGTCCGCAAAATCAGGGTACACGTAACACAAAAAGTGTAGAGTAGACCGAGGGAGCTTCCCCCTCAGCCTCTCACAGATCCGTACATGAAACTCTCGCTTCATACGGCTCTTCTTGCTCCATTCAACTAAGAATGTTTGTTACCCTAAAGGTTCCTCTCGT
>Ga0257125_1003905_pt1 | contig 10072 bp, 17 predicted proteins | sample SI106_200metaG_FD_190183 | JGI IMG/M metagenome (GOLD analysis project Ga0257125, IMG submission 190183) | Marine microbial communities from Saanich Inlet, British Columbia, Canada - SI106_200 | ecosystem: Environmental > Aquatic > Marine > Inlet | place: Canada: British Columbia | collected...
AGCCCTTGGCTATATTGGGTTCGAAAGTAACATAGTCGTCGCCGAAGCGAACCAGGTTGACGTGACGAACGCTCAAAAAGTCGGAGGTGCCAGACTCGGTCGCGTTTGAGAGCGCATTGAAAATTCCACCGTATTGGCCGATGGCCTCGTAAGGCACAACAACCAATGGTTCAGCCGGAACGCGTTCTGCTACTGGTGGCAGCTCTGGATTGTTGGTGATGCGGGCATTCAGCGCGGCGATGTCGGGGTTTTCACTGAAAACCATGACGCAGCCAGCCGCAGCTTCGAAATCTGCCAATTCATAGAGACGCGCGTATTCACCAGCCGGAACTCCACCACGATCGGCCAGGGTGATAGCCGGGCAGTCAGTTTGTGCGGCTGCAGCAGGTGCTGCTTCTTCAATTGGTGCGTATGCGCTTAATACCAGGGCAAAGAGCAGCATCTATACTTATCCCCAAAAACTGGACCACAAGCTAAGGTGATAAAAGGCTAAAATAAACCTGGTTTGTGGAGACCCAAAAATGACAACAAAACGAAAGAGACATAGTGCCGAGTTCAAGTTTGAAGTAGCTCTAGAAGCAGCCAAAGGACTTCAAACAACGAGCCAAATTGCGAGTGAACGAGAAGTACATCCCAATCAGATAAGTCAGTGGAAGAAACAATTGCTGGATGAAGGCGCTTCAATATTCAGCAACAAAAACTTCCATAATGAAAAAAAACAAAGCGAACGCGAAACAGCACTTTATGAACAAATCGGCCGATTGAAGATGGAACTGGAGTGGCTGAAAAAAAAAGTCACCGGACGGGACTGAGGCCAAACGAGCGATGATAGAAATCAGGCATCCCGAAATCAGCGTCCGGCGTCAATGTGAACTGATCGGACTGACCCGATCAACGTATTACTACCAACCGGCCAGCGAGACCGACTTCAATCTAAAAATGATGCGTTTGATAGACGAGCAGTACATGAAAACGCCGTACTACGGCTATCCCAAGATGACAACTCATCTACGGCGGGCAGGATACCCGGTCAATCCCAAGCGAATTCGGCGGCTGATGCGCAAAATGAACTTGATGGCGATCTATCCCAAGCCCCGAACGACCCTTTTCGCACCCGAAAACAAGGTTTACCCTTATCTCTTGAGAGACTTTTCGATTACCCATCCGAACCAGGTCTGGTCTACGGACATCACCTATATCCCCATGCCTAAAGGGTTCATGTATCTGGTCGCTGTGATGGATTGGTATAGCCGCTATGTGCTTTCCTGGAGATTGTCCAATACCCTGGATGGCGCTTTCTGTTTAGCGGCTTTGAATGAAGCTTTGCAGCTTGGCAAACCGGAGATCTTCAACACCGATCAGGGCGTTCAATTCACTGCCCACGTCTTCACGGGCACACTGGAAGATGCCGGGATTCGGGTGAGTATGGATGGCCGTGGACGGGCTTTTGATAATATCTTCATCGAACGTCTCTGGCGCTCCGTGAAGTATGAAGATGTCTACATCAAATACTATGACACCGTACCCGCCCTCGATGCTGGATTACACACTTACTTTACACTTTATGACACAGAACGCCCGCATCAAAGTCTGAATAATCGGACACCAGCTGAGGTTCACTTCAGTTGTTAATGTGCTTTTTTATCACCTTATTTTCCCCTTCCCGTGGTCTTGACTTTGGGGATACCCTTAGTTGATGAGTAGGTGGGAGAGTTTCAAGTAAGTTCCATTCTCTTCTATCCACGATCCATTGTCCATATTTACCCTATCCCATATCTACCTTCCAATAGCCACACTCTGATCCTGACCATGGTAGTTCCTAGAGAGTCGGCTGGCGTTTATTCGTGGTCATGGGCCTGCGGTGGTAAAATAGCCAGTGAATATGCACTATCTTATCATCCGAGTCATAGAAAAGGCAATTAATATGGAAAAGCATCATCGTTATTTGGTCTTGATTGAACAAGATGAAGATGGGATTTTTGTGGCTTCGGTCCCCGCTATAAAAGGTTGTCATACGCAAGCAAAGTCTCTAGAAAACGTGTGGTCTCGCGTTCGGGAGGCGATAGAATTATGCTTGGAAGTTGAGACGCAAGATGAGCCGCCGATGCGTTTTGTAGGTGTTCAGCACATCGAACTTCCAGTGTGAGTAAGATTCCCCCACTTCATCCCCGTAAGATGTGTCGTATATTGGAAAAACTTGGATTCGAAGCAATCCGTCAGAAGGGGAGTCATATTTTTTATCGCCATCCTGATGGTCGCGGGACAGTTGTTCCTTTTCATTCTGGGGAAGATTTAGGGCGTGGATTGGTGCGCAGCATTCTGAGGGATATTGAATTGCCTCGAGAAGAATTCCTAAAATTTTTGCGTCGCAGATAGATGAAGTTTATTGTCTTGAGCTTGCTTGTATCGACGCTGGCTCAATGGTGTGTCAAAGGCGGAGTCCCTTACAGAGAGTTTTTGCAGCGGACTGCAGATATTTGATACCCGAGAAGCAGGCAATTTTATGCAGGTGGTACGAACAAGTGGGGGCGATGACCTGGACGTTGATGAATAGGTGGGAAAGCTTTGGATAAATTTCGTTTTCCCTAGTCCACCGTCCATATTCCCCCATCCATGATCCTGACGCATCGTGTATAATGGACGGAGAAGAAAGGAGAGTGACTACATGTCTGAAATGATCGCACTAGAAACGCAGATACCTGAGGATATATTTTTGACCTTGCAGGCTCGCGGTTTGTTCAAAGCGGTTCTGGCAGAACGTTCACGACAGTATATGGCGATCCGTTTTTATCAGGAACGGGTATTGTCCCTGGGCAAAGCGGCTCGCCTTTCTGGTATGGGTCTTTGGGATTTTGTAGAGTTCCTGTCCACTAATCATGTGCCTGTAATCGACCATAGCGAAGAAGAATTGGCTGTTGAGTTCGCGTCCGCTGACCAATTAGCGGGGGAATTGGGGGAATGATTGTCGTTTCTGATGCCACGCCGCTGATCGGATTGGCAAAAATTGGCAAATTGGAACTCTTGAAGGAGTTGTTTGGTATGATACGGATTCCAGGGTCGGTTTATGCTAAAGTGGTTACAAATGCGAGAGGCCGTCCTGGGGCAGTGGAAGTTAGTCAGGCGGACTGGATTGTGACGCAAACATCTGCTGATCGGACCAAAGTTGATTATTTGCGGGCCGACTTGGATGCAGGTGAGGCCGAAGCCCTTGTTTTGGCCGAAGAAGTATCGGCGGACTGGATACTTTTGGATGAGACGAAGGCGCGGTTAGCAGCAAATTTACTTGGTTTCCGGTATATGGGCACAATCGGTTTGCTCCTTTTGGCGAAAAGACTAGGGGAACTTGAAGTGGTGCGTCCGTTTTTGGATGAACTCAATGAAAAAAATTTCTACATCAGTGAACGAGTGTATCAGTTGACGGTGAGAAAAGCGGGGGAATAGTTCGCGTTTCTGGCAGCGTGCCCGTTTCATCGTCCCGTAGGGGACAGAGCATCATGGGCTGGTGGCAGGTCAAGGGCGCAGTGAAAAGTTCATGCATCTGCATACCGAAGATGACATCTATTATGTGCAGAATTATTCGAGCGCGAAGCCTGCCCGTAAGGGCGCTGGCTGGATATTTATATTCTGATCAAGACAGTCTGGGTGGTGTCCCCCTACGGGGATGCTGTGCGATGAGGCGGGAGGGGGCGTACTAGGGCCACAGAATAGCACGGGGCCACGGACGTACACGGAAGAACACGGACAAAGCTGGGCCACGGAAAACACGGAAAGCACAGGGCCACGGAAGAAATTTCGGTGCGATTCAGTCCCTAAAGGGATGCTGCGCGATGGCTTTCTTTGGATCGGGGTTATAAACAAGTGGGGGCGATGACGTGGACGTTGATGACAAAGTGGCTTGTCCTCCCGTAGGATGCCGCACCGTCCCGGTATCCTGCGGGAGGACGGTGTGAGCTTTAGGTTGAGTGCTTCGCGATCGAAACCCGGTCGAAGGGGAGAGCTTCCAATAAGTTCCGTTCTTCTGATTCGTTATGATAGAATTAAGGGGCAGAAAGGAGCGTGATGGTATGGATGCTGTGGTCAATATTATAATGCGACAACCCCTTCCGAGACTGGTGTTATTTCCCGCGGAATTACCCGTTGATAATGCTGTGCGGATTGAACTTGAGCAAGGAGTACCCGTTTTTAAGGCTTCGATTGCGGTGCAAGACCGGATTGAAATGTTGATCTCGAAACAACGACAATCTCAAATCAGCGCTGATGAAGACGATGAATTGGATCGTTACGAAGAGATTGATGACTATTTGAGCTTCATCAACCGTGTGGTTCGCAATCTTGTGCAAGCAGAAAGCTCAGGGGAATAAGCAGTGACTCAGAGGGGCAAAGTATCGATTGAAATTCAGGAATTTGTTCGCCAGCGGGCGGCAGGGTTGTGTGAATACTGCCATACTCAGGAGTGTTGGCAATACGTAAGATTTACGGTTGACCATGTAGTCCCGTTATCGAAAGGGGGTACCGATGACCAAACTAATCTGGCGTTGGCGTGTTTTCATTGCAATCGCAGAAAATCTAATCATATGACGGCAATAGACTCTGAAACTGGAGATGAAGCCGCACTATACAATCCCAGAAAGCATATTTGGCAGGATCACTTCATTTGGTCGGTTGATGGTTTAAGCATAATCGGGCTGACGTCGATAGGCAGGGCAACGGTAACCGCTTTAGAATTCAACCGTGAGCGAGTCCTTAATATTCGTTCAGCAGATGGGGCTGTGAATCGGCACCCGCCAGTTGGCGATCCGGTGCAGAAGGCAACCTGAGCGGGTTAACATCACGGGCTGGTAGCCGGTTGATGGCCGCGGTGACAAACCGATGCACCTCCACACCGAAGACGACATCTTCTACGTCCAGAACTACTCCATCTGGCTGGATATTTACATCCTGATCAAAACCGTTTGGGTGGCGACGCTTTTGGGAGTGCGAAGGGAGGGGGCGTACTGAGCCACTGAAAAACACGGGGCCACTGAAAAACACGGAATCTCACGGAACACGGACAAAGCTGGGCCATCGCGGAGTGAAACGGAGCATCCCCTTGGGGAGGGACAAGGGCCACGGACGGTCACGGAAAGGGCCACTGAAAAACACGGAAAGAGCCACGGACATGCACGGAAAGGGCCACAGAAAGACACGGGGGCCACGGAATAGCACGGAAGAACACGGAAAAGAGCACGAAAGGTTTTCAGTGAAACTCTGCCTGTGCCCCGGCAGGGGGATGATGTTCAGTCCCTAAAGGGATGCTCTACTACGCGATGGCTTGATTCGGAGTTATTCAGCGGGCTGTGTTACAATGTAGTACGTTGGCGATTGGTTAGATTGAAGGAATACAGAAAATGAAAACATCCACAATATCTGCTAGAATTGATCCAGACCTCAAGAAAAATGTGGAGCGAGTATTTAGCGAATTGGGGATAACTTCTTCTCAGGCAATAACACTTTTCTACAAGCAGGTGGAGTTGCAGCAGGGATTACCATTTATTGTAAAAATACCCAATGCGATAACATTGGATGCGCTGGGGAAAGCCAGCGAGCGCACTGATTTGGAAACCTTCAATACGGTTGAGGATTTGTTCGAAGATTTGGGGATTTGATGAAAATCGTCAGAAGAACCTCACAATTCAAAAAAGACGTAAAGCGTATGGGGAAGCGTGGAAAGGAATTTGAAGAATTCAAGGCCGTAATCAAGAAGTTGACATTAGAAGAGAAATTGGAAGTAAAGTATCGAGATCATTATTTGGTAGGTCAATATAAAGGTAGCCGGGAGTGTCATATTGAGTCTGATTGGTTGCTCATATATGAATTGGGGGGCGAAGAACTTATTCTAATCCGAACAGGGACACATGCGGATTTGTTTCGATGATGGATATGTTGACATCTCCGGCTTATCATTTGTTACGACGCTGGCATCAATTGCCCGGGTTGCCTTTTCTGGGCCAGCAATTAGCCTATATTCGGGATGATCCTAATCTCCATTACGTGTGAACCCATTGCGAAAACTACTAACCTGGTCTGACCGCTATCACTGGCTGTGGCTGACCTTGGCCGCGCCGTTGATGCTATTCCCCAGCCCTAAGCGCAGCTTGGCTATGCTGGTTGTGCCCGGCATTTGGGCCGTTGCCTGGCTCGTATCCCGTCATCCTGAGCGCAAAAGCGGGGGCACGCTGCTTGGTACTGTACCCCTGCCGGTGACGGCACTCAATAGTTCAATTTTGTTGATCGCAATCATGGTCTTGGTCAGTACCTGGGCGACCTATGATATTGCTTTCAGCTTAGCTAAGATCAGCGGGATAGTCTTGGGATTGGGGATTTTCTACGCCGTTGTGCGGGAGAGCGAACGTCCCCGCGGTTGGTGGTGGAGCCTGCTGCTATTTTTGGGTCTGGGTATGGGAGTGGCTGGGCTGGGGTTGCTGGGAACGAATTGGTTCCAGTGGAAAATCAGCCTGTTTAATCCGATTACATCCCGCATACCGAATCTGGTTGGTGGCCTGCAAGGCGCGGAGAACGGATTTCATCCCAACGAAATTGCCGGGGCATTGAGTTGGACGCTGCCCCTGATGATGACTTTGTGTTTCTCCCCCCTCCTAAAAATTCGGAGCGGGCGTTGGGTGGTGAGGGCAATTATTTGGCTCAGCACGCTTTTCATGGGCGGCGTTTTTATCTTGACCCAATCTCGCACGGCCTATCTGGCGCTGGCATCGGCGGCGCTGGTCATGTTTTGGCTGGCTTTGCCGGGAAAAGCACGTTGGGCATTGATTGGGCTGTTAGTAGCTGTTGGAGTTGCCGGAAGTATCTGGCTTTCTGGCGAGCGCATTACACAGGGCATGGATTGGTTGACTGGGAATGCGGTGTTGAGTGAACAGGCTTTTTCGCTGAATTCATTGGAAAGCCGCCTGGAAGTCTGGTCGCGGGCAATTTATGGCTTGCAGGATTTTCCGTTCACCGGGATGGGCATGAACACTTTCCGAGAAGTGGTGCATGTACTCTACCCGTTGTTTATGATTGCCCCCGATGTGGATATGGGCCACGCGCATAACGAATTTTTACAGGCCGGGCTAGATTTGGGCATCCCCGGTATGATCGGTTTCATCGCCTTGTACATCGGTGCCTTCTGGATGCTGGCGCGTGTATGGTTTGCCGGTCATCGGTCTTCTGTCCTCAGTCGCCCAATGGCATTGGGACTGGGCGGCGGCTTATTCGCGCACATGCTCTATGGGATGACCGATGCGGTGGCTCTGGGTGCCAAGCCGGGTTTCCTGTTCTGGATGCTGCTGGGGCTGATCGCGGGACTGTATCAGCAAGTATTATCGGCATCGGTTGAGCAGTGAAGGTATGTTTTTCGCCGGAACCAGTCGCAACCGGCGTTCACATTAGCGCCGGTCGAGCCTGTCGAGCGTGTCGAGCGTGGGTTGAGCAGTGAAGGTGTGCTTTCCACCGCAACGTGTCGAAACCAGCGAATTTAGTCGAGTATTTTTTCTGGTAACCTGCTCTCTTGGTTTCAATACGGCGAAAAAAGCATTCGCCTACTCAACCGGCGTTCGCTCTTAATCATTATGGCCTGGATGTATATTCTTAAGTGTGCTGACGGAAGTTATTATGTTGGCTCAACCGTTAATTTGGAAAAGCGGATTGGACAGCACTGCCAAGGTATAGGTGCAAAATATACATCTCGCCGCCTGCCCGTAAAACTTGTCTTTGCTGAAGAATTTGAAAGCGTTGTTGAAGCCTATCTGCGGGAAAAACAAGTTCAAGGCTGGAGTCGTGCCAAACGGGAAGCATTAATTGCCGGAAATTATGATGCGTTGCCAGGGTTGTCCAGAAGTAGGCCAAAATGAGATTTTTGGTTTCGACAAGCTCAACCGGCAATACCAGCGCTAATTGAACCTGTCGTTTGTACTGAGCAACCGAAGGCGTGTCGAAGTGAAATCAAGCGGGCAACCCGCTCTTTGGGTTTTGGGTTTCTGCCAGTTCAACTGGCGTTTGTTAAATAGCTATGATCAATTGGTATAACGTGGCCGCAAATGCTCTCTGGATTATTGCCTTGGCGCTGGCGTTGGCAGTAATCGGTTTTGCGCGCAGCGATGCCGTTCAGCGGGGCGAAAAGCTTGGACAAACACTCAACCGGCGCGGGTGGCAAATTGCGTTGAATATAGCCGGGATATTATTTTCTCTTGGCCTTGCCGCAACCAGCGAGCGTACCTGGGAGCAGATCGTGTGGTTAGTGATGGTGTTGCTATTTTTCGTGCAGATCGTTTGGGTTGTAAAACAGGCCGCGGGTTCGCTACCCAGAGAATGATGCATCCGGTATAATTCTGTGCATGCGTTATTCCGTGGTGTTTATTTGTACGGCAAATATAAATCGTTCGGCAATGGCTGAAGCACTATTTCGGGTACGCGTCGCGGATGAAATTTCGGACTGGGCAATCGGCTCTGCTGGAACCTGGGCGCGTGATGGGCAGCTCGCTGCTCGCCATGTGCATGCTGTGATGGACGCACGCGGCATTGATATGCGTGCGCATCGCTCGCGTGCAGTTTCCCGAGAAATATTAACGGCATTTCGGCTGGTGCTGGTGATGGAGCACGGCCACAAAGAAGCGCTACAGATTGAATTTCCAGAAGTGCGCGGGCGTATCTATTTACTGAGCGAAATGGCAGGCCGATTGTTGGATATAGCCGATCCGATTGGTGGCCCTCTGGTTGATTTTGAGGATACAGCCAATGAGCTTGAACAGTATTTGACAGTGGGATTAGATCGCATTCGTGCATTGGCCAGGATCAAAGCAAACAAGATAGGCTGATAGAGATTTTCCCCGGAAGATAGGGGGGACATCAAGAAATCACTTTTTGAAAAAGGGAATATAAATTCAAATGGAATCTCAACAATTTATTTCTGATACGACATTGCAAGCGGACTTACGCCAATATATGACTTTACTGTGGCGTTGGACCTGGTTGATTATTCTGGCGGCTGTTCTGGCTGGTGGAGCGGCATATATCACCAGCCAATTCCAATCTCCAGTTTATCAGGCAACCACAACGCTGTTGATCAATGAGGCCTCCACAGCCCAAACCAGCGATTATACAGCCATTCTCACCAGCGAGCGTCTGGCGCGTACCTATTCGGAAATGCTCACTAAGCGTCCGGTGCTGGATGATGTTCTGCTGCGCATGGAAGAAGTGGGTGTGATATTGGATTATGAAGATACGGATGCTTTCAAGGAAGTGATTACTGTTCAATTGGTACGTGATACGCAGTTGATCGAACTAAGCGTTGAAGATACCGATCCTGAACGGGCAGCCCTGATTGCCAATACGCTGGTAGCCGTGTTTTCGGCCCAAAATCAGGCTTTGCAGGCAACGCGCTTTGCTGAATCGAAGGCCAGCCTGGAGGGACAGTTGTCGCGGCTGGATGGTCAGATCCACAATACTGTGGCCGAATTGGAAGCGGTTGGGGATGACCTGGATCGTGAGGCTGAACGCGCCCGCCTGGAAGCCGAACTGACGCAATATCGGCAAACCTATAGCGAATTATTGCAAAGCTACGAACAAATCCGTGTTTCAGAAGCGCAAACAACATCCAATGTCGTTCAGGTAGAACCAGCAATTGCGCCAGAAAACCCAATCCGCCCGCGCGTATTGATGAACACGGCCTTGGCCCTGGTGGTCGGTGGCATGTTAGCCGTCGGCGCCATCTTCCTGATGGAAGCAATGGACGATACGGTTAAAAACCCGGATGAAATTTCTCGGCTCTTGCAGTTGCCAATCTTGGGAACGATCATACGGCACGAGGTTAATAATGGCTCCCTGGCGACCCGGGATCAGCCGCGCTCGCCCACAGCGGAGGCTTTTCGCTCTTTGCGAACGAATATTCAATATAGCAGCGTGGATTACCCTACTTTTGTTTCGCCAAAAGTGGCGTAATTGACTAAAAAAGAACCGCAAAAGAGCAGAATAAGGCGTACAAGAATCGAAAAAACCGGATGACAGGAAATTAACCATCCAAATATTATCCGTGCGAAGC